>Ga0209542_10005373_pt1 | contig 25599 bp, 24 predicted proteins | sample RifCSPhighO2_01_FD_184028 | JGI IMG/M metagenome (GOLD analysis project Ga0209542, IMG submission 184028) | Soil microbial communities from Rifle, Colorado - Rifle CSP2_plank highO2_0.1 (SPAdes) (version 2) | ecosystem: Environmental > Terrestrial > Deep subsurface > Rock core/Sediment ...
ATCTTTTTTTCTTCTTGCATATAAGTTCATTCAAGATACCAAAAGTTACATACTATCACAACTCTTTACAGCACTATAAAAATTTGTCCTAATCGTGAACAACAAATCTCACACCCCCGTTTAACGAGGTGTGTGAATCTCTACAAATTTCTATATAATCTCAAAAAAATGCAATGCATTTTTTTATTCGCACGCTTCACAAACCTCCCCAATAATCTCTGCGCCAACTCTAGAAGGAGCGGTGTAAGCAAGAACGGGCGCCTCCTCAAGAGCAATCCGAACCTGCTCTCCCGATGCCCGAAACTGAAATCCGCCCACCTGCTCCGATAAAAAAGAAGGGGGTTGAGCGGAAGAAAAGGAAGCTGAAATCGCGACGGGCTCCTCAATCGGAACCTTCGGAAACTCATACTTTTTATTGATATCAAGCGTACTCTTCTCAATGCCGGAAGCCGCCATCGTTCTCAAATAATATGTCGTCTTCACGCCCATCTTCCACGCCTGCATATAAATGTCCGAAAGAAGCTTTCCTGATTTTGTGTTCGTAAAGATATTGAAAGACTGGCTCTGGTCAATCCACTTGCCACGATACGCGGTGTGCCTCACAAGCCACTGCGAATCAATCTCAAAAACCTCCTTATACTTCACGCGCAACCCTTCCGGAATCTCAAGAATCTTCTGCACGCTCCCGTCATAATACTTCAGCTTCTCAATCATCGCCGAATCCCAAATCCCAAGCCTCTGCAAATCCCCAACCAGATAATCATTGATAACAGTAAACTCTCCGCTAAAATTAGACTTCGTGTACACATTTTTATAAATCGGCTCAATGGAAGGAACGCATCCGTTGATATTCGCGTTCGTCGCGGTAGGCGCGATTGCCATACAGTTTGAATTTCTCATCCCGAAAATCCTCACATGTTCCCTGAGAGGCGCCCAATCCATTCGCGCTGAAAGGTCAAGCTCCGTGGAAATCCCTCGCTCTTCCTCTAAAAGTTTCAACGTATCAACGGGAAAAATACCCCGCTCCCACTTTGACTCCGCGTAAGATGAATACGTTCCGCGCTCCTTCGCGAGCTCCGAAGAAGAAAGAATGGCGTGATAAGAAACAAACTCCATAAACTCGTCGGAAAAAGTAACCGCCTCCTCGGTATCAAACGCCATTCCCAAAAGATACAAAGCGTCTTGCAATCCCATAATTCCCAAACCAACGGGACGATGGCGCAAATTGGAACGCTCCGCCTCCACGGTCGGATAAAAATTCAAATCAATGACATTATCAAGCATTCGCATAGCCGTATGAGTCGTTCTCTCCAAAAGGTCGCGATTCAAACCGTGTTCTTCAATGTGTTGCGCGAGATTAATTGAACCGAGATTACAAACCGCCGTCTCCTCGCTTGAGGTATTCAGCGTAATTTCAGTGCAAAGATTAGAGCTGTGAACAACTCCAACGTGGTCTTGCGGCGAACGAATATTGCAGGCGTCCTTAAACGTAATCCACGGATGCCCGGTCTCGTAAAGCATAGTGAGCATCTTTCTCCAAAGCTCTCTTGCCCGCATCCGCTTCCAAAGCCGAATACCGCCCGCATCCGCCATCTTCTCATATTCGGCATATCGCTCCTCAAACTTCTTTCCATATATGTGATGCAAGTCCGAAACCTCCTCGGAAGAAAAGAGCGTCCACTCACCGTCCTCCTCCACCCGCTTCATAAAAAGGTCGGGAACCCAGTTCGCGGTATTCGTATCATGCGTCCTTCGTCGGTCATCTCCCGTATTCTTCCGCAGTTCCAAAAAACTCTCAATATCGTAATGCCACGTCTCAAGATACACGCAGGTCGCGCCTCGCCTCTTTCCGCTTCGGTTAATGGCGGCGGTTGTGGCATCCACAATCTTTAGAAAAGGAATAACTCCCTGGCTTCCCACATTGGTGCTCTTAATCATAGAACCCGTCCCCCGAATATTAGACCAGTCATTCGCGACTCCGCCCGACCACTTTGAAAGTTGCGCGTTGTCTCCAAACGCCTTAAAAATATCCTTCAGGTCGTCTAGAACAGTCGTAAGATAACACGAGCTCATTTGCGGATGCAAAGTTCCCGAATGAAACAGAGTCGGCGTGGAAGGAACATAGCGCAACAAAGACATCACGTCATAAAACTCAACAACACGCTCCTCCCTATACTCCCGTTTTTCATCAAGCGAAATTCCCATCGCGACGCGCATCCAAAAATACTGGGAAGTCTCTAAAATGTTCTGGTCATAATCGCGAAGGAAATATCGGTCGTACAAAGTTTGAGCGCCAAGATATTTCAAAATGCCGTCCCGTTCGGGCCGAAGGGCAACGGAAAGCTTCTCAAAATCAAACTCCAACATGCGAGGGTCAAGCCTTTTTACCCGCACTCCACTCTCAATTTGAGACCTCAAGGAAGATCGATACGTCTCCAAAAAACCTTCCTGAAATTCATCAACGCCGAAAATATCCTTGTATAAATCATTAAAAAGAAAGCGAGCGGCAAGCGAAGAAAACAAAGGGTCTCGCTCAATTCGCCCACGAAGCGCCATAATAACCGCCTTATTGATGTCTCGGGTTGAAATACCGTCATAAATGCTCCGCTTGCACTCGGCGATAATCTCATCTACATCCACCCTCTCTTCAAATCCTTGGGAAACGTTCAAAAGAGCCTTCCGAACCTCCCTGATGTCAAAAACCGCGATGCTTCCGTCTCGCTTCCGAACGGTAAGGTCGCTCTGCTCAATTTTTTCAAAAAGTTTCTTATTCTCCTCCTCTCGTATTCTCTCCCGCTCCTTCCGGTACAAAATATACGCCTTTGAAACCTCAAAAAGTCCATGCTCCGCGAGCTTCTGCTCAATCACATCCTGCACATCCTCCACTCCGGGAACACGATTGTGAAACCGCTTCTCAACCGCCTCTATCACATCATCGGTAATAGCGCCGATAAAACTCGTCGGAATGCTGACTCCCGTCGCGACACACGCCTTCTCAATCGCGCGCTCAATCCGCGAAGGGTCAAACTCAACGATATTTCCCTCCCGCTTTTTTATTTCGGTAATTCTTCCCTCGCGAGTGGCATACCGAATACTCCTCTCCGCTATTTCCTTTTCTCTTCGCTCCCGCGCCCGCTCTCGGTCCTTCCGATATAAAATATACGCCTTTGAAACCGCGAAAAAACCCGCCTCCGCTATCTTCCTTTCAACAATATCCTGCACATCCTCCACACCGGGAATCTTCCCGTGAAATCTCTCCTCTAATTCGGAAGAAGCCTGTACGGCAATCAAAGAAAAAAAGTTCTCCGAAACAGGAGTTCTCGTGGCGACACACGCCTTCTCCACCGCCCGTTCAATGCGAACGCGGTCAAAATCCTGAACCCGACCGTCTCTCTTTTGAATTTTTAGAATTGGCATGGGAGGGGAAAAAAATCGTCCGAAAACAATCGGAACAAATCACTTAATCTTCTCTTAAGAGGGATTATACACCCGAACCAAAGAAGGCGCTGTGGAAAGACGAAAAGAAGGCGGAGGAGAAAGGAGTTTTTTTCTCTTGACAGGAAAAAACAAAAAGAGAAAGAGAAAAAAAGATAAGAGGCTAAAACCAATTTTTATTGGTCTGTTCCTCAAACAGCCCTCCAAAAACACCGGCAACAAAGTGCAAAAGACCAAGCCAATAAAGCAACAAAACAACAGGAAAAACAATAATCGCGTAAACAACAATATAAGCAAGAATAGTAAGGAAAGTTTCCATATCCCCCATATTATACCACACGCTCAATATTCTATTTACGATTGAAACGTGCGCCGCAAAACCGCTCTCTCTCGCTTCTTCTCCATAGCAAGCTCAATAAGCTTATCCAAAAGCTCCGAATAAGGGACACCCGAAACCTCCCAAAGTTTCGGATACATGCTGATTTTTGTAAATCCCGGAAGCGTATTGATTTCATTCACTAAAAACTCGCCAGTTGGTGTGAGAAAAAAATCCACTCTCCCCATTCCCGAACACTCAAGAACCTGAAACACTTTAACCGCAAGCTTCTGCGCGCGCGAAACCTCCTCTGGCGAAAGCTTGGCGGGAATATCATACAAGGCTCCATGCTCATCAATATATTTTGCCTCGTATGAATAAAAATCATGTGTTGAGTGAACCTCTCCCGGAAGCGAGGCAATGGGCTTCTCATTTCCCAATACCGAAACCTCAATCTCCCTTCCCTGAATAAACTCCTCCAACACAACTTTCGTGTCATACAAAAACGCCTCACGAATCGCCTCCTCTAACTCCTTCTCATTCTTCGCCTTGGAAATCCCGACCGAAGACCCCAAATTCGCGGGCTTCACAAAAATCGGAAATCCAACTTCTTCCACAAAAAGAACGGCTTCTTCCGCGTAAATCCGCGTGTCGTCCGCGTTAATCCGCGATGATTTCAAAATCATAAACTTTCCAATCGGTAATCCCGCGTCCCGAAAAAGACGCTTCATCACATCCTTATCCATTCCAACCGCGGACCCCAAAACTCCGGGACCAACATACGCCGCGTCCAACAGTTCCAAAAATCCCTGCAAACACCCATCCTCGCCGTACGTGCCGTGCGTGATGGGAAAAAATACGTCCACCGTACCGATATTCTTTCCAGAATCAAGGGAAATAAGTTCTGCCCCTTCGGGTTTCGAAATTGCCGTAACCGGCTTCGTGTTCGCCTTGTTCAAAGCAATAAGCTTCGGATTCTCCGCATTCAAAAGATAATTTGCCTCCTCTCCAAGCATCCACCTTCCATCTTTATCAATTCCAACCAAAAACACCTCGTACTTTTCCTTGTCTAGTGCCTCATAAATAGATTTCGCGGACTGCAAGGAAACCTCATGCTCCCCGCTCTTCCCCCCAAACAAAAGACACACACGAATTCGGTTACGCCCTGAGTGCGTCGAAAGGTTATTCATACACACATTCTATCTCTTTTTCAAAGAAAATAAAAAACCTCGTCGGGATGCCGGGAATCGAACCAGGTCTATTTACCCCAACGCACGTCGGGGCACGAACCCTCGCCCCATTAGAAAATTTACATGGTCGGGCTGGGGAGAATCGAACTCCCGCCGCAGGAACCCGAATCCTGTATACTACCACTATACGACAGCCCGTGCCAATTTTGTTCGAGCGAAGCGAGATGACAAAATTGAGAATCTCTTCGATCCCGAGGCTCTCTGAGCCGAGGGGCCGAGCGAGTCCCGCCCGTAAGCGGGACGACGAGGGACACCTTAACTATATCTTATATTTCTACTTCCCCGTCGTAATCATCAAAACTCGCCCTTCTTTTTTTAATCGCTTCTCTAACTCCTCGTGTCGTTTAAGATACTGAAAAAGCGAGGAAATCACAAGCTCGCCTTGAGAAAGAACATAAATAGACGGAGGAACAAGCTCGCGAAACACATCCGCGACAAGTCCGTAGTGCGTACACCCCAAAATAACGGTATCAATTCTATCATCCTTTGCAAGAAGTTCCTGTATATATCCCCGCGCCGCTTCCCGAAACTCGTTATTTTCGTGACTCCCGGATTCAATTATGGGGACGAGAAGCGGACACGCCTGTGTAAGAAGCAAAACCGAATTTCCAAGCTTCTCCTCATACATCCCCGAACGAACAGTCGCGGAAGTGGCGAGCAAACCGACAACTCGGCTCTTTGTATACTTCAAAAGTTCCTCAACTGTTGGCTGAACAATACCCAACACCCGCCTATCGGGAAAGCGTTGAGGCAAAAATTCCTGCTGTAATCTCCGCAACGCGACAGCGGACGCCGTGTTGCAAGCTAAAATAACAAGCTCGCATCCTTCTTGAAAAAGCCTATTGACTCCCTCTTCTGTAAATTGATAAATCTCATCCGCGCTCTGATTTCCGTATGGCGCCCGCGCCTGGTCCGCGAAATACAAATATGAATACTGGGGCAAACGACACGTCGCCTCCCGCAAAATTGAGAGACCGCCAATTCCCGAATCAAAAAAACCAATCATAAACTATCCGCAAAAATAGTCGTTCGGACTCATTTCGTAAACACAAACACCGTCTGCCCCCTGAAGCGCCGCAACAGCATCATCATCTATATCCTTGACATTTTTTCCACTCTCCCTCAATTCTCGCAATATCTCGCCTTTCGCGACGACCACGCTAAAAAATCCGGCATCCAACGCATTTTTTTCATACTCTTCTCTAACTCGAGAGGGAACATATTTCCCTTCCGCAGAGTAAATATATCCCGAATCAATAAACCGAGAAATCCGCAACAAACGATTTGAGTCGTCTAACTGAGATTGAATCTCCGAACGACCGCTTAAGATCCCGTGCGTTATATTCGGAAACTTCTCTTTCAAAAACTCAAAAAGCGGAATGATGACAGGACGAAATCCCCACTCCGTTCCATCTTTCACAAAACGATATTTTCCCATTGTCTCATCTACATCCCAAAGCACAACAGGCGACTTCTCTTCTTTCGCCCAACGCGCGAAAGCCTCAATAATCATACGACAAAACAACTTCTCCTTCTCCGCACAATTCGGCAAATCCTCTTTAATAATATGCGCGCGCCGCTCTCCATCTTCAACATTACGGAAACAATTTTCTTCCATCACACGAGGAAGATCAGAAAGCGCCTTCAAAGAAAACTCCCGATAAAGCGCTTCCGCCTCACTCTCCATTATTTCCGATGACCCAACAACCTCACTCATTGTCGTAATAAAATTAGTAATTAGAAACCTGTGGTGAGCTTGCCGAATCCATTAGTAATTAGATATTAGAAATTAAAAATTCACACCCCATGCCTCTCTTTCATTCCTTCTTCGGCATTCTTCTCAAACCCCTCAATCTTCTCCCTTCCGCGCTTCGCAAGCTCCCGCAACTCATCATCGGAAAGTCGTCCCAATTCCTTAATTCTAGATTCTAGATTCTGAATTCTATTTTCTTCAGGATTTTCCAACACCTCATCCATTAAAGCGGATAGAATCCACCCGACTTTCGGTCCCGGCTGAATCTCCAATACCTTCATCACATCCTCCCCGTTTACTTTCAGCATCTTGGGAGAAATGGGGTCTCTCCGCACCTTATCAATCATAAAAAGCAAATGACGTATCTTATAAGGCCTCGCCTTAGGCACGCCGGAGCCAATTCTATCCGCCTCCCGCACCTGTAAAAGAGCGTCAATATTTTCCACTCCCACGCGCGCCAAAAATCTCCGCACTCCTGCGGGAGATACCTCGCCCGTGTTATAAAAAAACATATGATACCGAACAAGATGAACAACTTTTTCTGTTATTTCATTTGAAAACTTCAAACGCTCCAATATCTTTTTCGCCATTCGCGCCCCAACAATTTCATGCCCGTGAAAAGTGGCGTGTTTTCCCTCACCTCGCTTCGTTCTTGGCTTCCCCACATCATGCAAAAGCGAAGCAAGCCGAATTTCCAAAGAATAATGTTTCAAAACAGCGTAATCCAACGCGCGCAAACTATGCTCCCAGACATCATAAATGTGATGGAGATTCTGCGCGCATCCCAACCCCTCTTGCAATTCAGGAAGAACAAATTTCAATAATCCAAAATCCTCCAACATCTGCACGCCTCTCGCCGCCCCAGAAAAAGATTTAGTTTCTGAGCTTGTCGAAGAACTACCTTTTTCATTTGCATTATTCGCATCGGACATAACAATGTTAATGAATTCATCGCGTATTCGTTCTTTTGCTATCACCTCAAGCAAAGCCGCGTTTTTTGCAATCGCCTCCGCCGTTTCTTTCTCAATCTGAAAACCAAGTTGCGCCGCAAACCGAACCGCTCTCATCAACCGCAAAGCATCTTCCTGAAAACGCCCGTCCGACTCCCCTACAGCGCGAATCAGGTCCTTTTTCAAATCCTCTTGCCCGCCATAAGGATCGACTAAATGCGAAATTCGAAATTCGAAATTCGAAATTGTTTCGGATTTCGTGCTTCGTGCTTCGGATTTCAAATTCAACGCCATTGCGTTCACCGTAAAATCGCGGCGGCTCAAATCCTCCTCAATCGTCTTCGCGAACGTAATCTCATCCGGATGCCGCTTGTCCGTATATTTCCCCTCCTTCCGAAACGTCGTCACTTCCACCAAAGTATTTAGATTTTCGAATTTCGGATTTCGGATTTTCACCAACACCGTGCCAAATGCGTTTTCGTATGTACTATCGGGGAATAACTCAAGTATTTCATTTGGCACGGCGTTGGTGGTTATGTCCCAATCCTTCGGCTCCCGCCCAATCAAAATATCCCGCACGCACCCGCCCACCAAATATGCCTGAAAACCGCTTGCGATAAGCGTTTCCGCGACCCAAGAAACTTCCTTTGGTGTGTTCAAATTCATTGATCTCATTGTACACCCCGTTAGAAAATGAAACAAAAACCACGGATTCAAACCCGTGGAATTTCACTCAACCTGCGCCCTATCGCTTTCCTGCCTTTATCTTATTCCAAACTTTCAACAAAAATCCTTGGGCTGATTGAAAAATATTTCCTCCCTGGTTCGCCTCAACAAAACAACCCTCCACCAAACTCTGAATGCCGGCTCTGCCACTTGATATTGTTTCCTCGTCAAGTTGAGATTCCACGCACTCCAAAACGGAATCCGGCAAATTCGGTGGCAACATTCGGAGCACATCTTCCCTTGAGGGCATTCCGCTCCTTGATTCGTCTGGCTCGTCGCCGTCTTCAGAAAAATCTTCCTCCTCAAAATCGGATTCATAACCGCCTCCGTCATCAAATTCGCCCCCTCTCGGCATGAGTTCATCAAAACAAGCCCTGATAGTCTCGCCCATCTTCTGGCTTGGTCTCGCCGTACCCTCTCTCATCTGTTCCACAACCCCGCCCCCAAGTTTTAAAACCAAACAATCAACGACCTCATCAGGCGCGTCTTCCAAAGCTTCCTGCATCTGCGCCTTGCCATCCTCCATCATTTCCAAATCTTCCTCCGAAATCAAATCATGCTCCAATCCAAACTCATAACAAGTTTCTTGATTATCGGGGTTCTCGCAAAACGCCTCGCACTCTTCCTTGCCACGGCATCCCCCGGGTCCCTTACCACCCGTCTTCCGCGCCATCACCATTTCTTCTTCAGACATAAATCCTGCGGCAACCGCGAAATTCAAACACTCCTCAAGATGCTCCGGTTGACCGCAATAAGCATCGCATTCTTTTTTACCGCGACAATCGGGCATCTTCACGCCCTTCTTAATCGCCTCAAGCGCCATCTTTGCCTCTTGTAATTCGTCTTCGGGAATAAGACCAGCGGCTTCGGCAAACACCAGACAAGCTTCTAAATTCGCGGGATCCGAACAATATCGGTCGCACTCCTTCTTTCCCCGACAAGGCGGTGGTTTCGCTCCCTTCTTCATAGCAGTCATTACTTTTTTCGCCTCTTCCAATTCGTCTGGGGGAAGAAACCCGGCCGACTCGGCAAAAGTAATACACTCCTCCATATGGTTAGGGTCATTGCAATAAGAATCGCACGCATCTTTACTGGAACAGCCTCCCGGCAACTTCGCTCCCTTCTTCAAAGCCGTCTGAATCTTTTTAGCTTCTTCCAAATCTCCCTTTTCCATAAAGTCATTCTTTTCGGCAAAAACCAAACACTCATCCAAATGAGAAACATCATCGCAATAACTTTCACAGGACTCTTTGGAAGAACAGCTTCCCGGACCCTTTTTCCCCGCGCCAATAAACTTCTTGGCGGTTTGAATTTCCGACTTGGACATCAGGCTATACTTTTCCGCGAAAGCAACGCACGCCTCCATATTGTTAGAATCATCGCAGTAAGCCCTGCACTCCTTCTCGGTTTTGCATCCGTTTAATTCTTTAACGGGATAAACAATGTCTTTCTTGGAAGCGGCCTGAACAACAAAAACCAAACCGAAAAAAACCGCTACAACCGATACGGCGAAAAAAAAGTTTTTACTAAACTTGGAAATTATCATCTTAGATTCTAGTCAAAAGGATTCGTCTTCACGTCTTTAAAAGGATTGGTTTTTCCAACAGGATTTATTTCCGGTACATTCTCCAAAGGATTTGAAGGAATGCCGATTCCCGGCGCATTCTCGGAAGAAGGCGAAGAAACGCCAAATGTATCTAGCAAACCAAACCTCCACACCGCGTACGCGGAAACCGCAAGAATAACGACGACCCCGAATATTATCAAAATCTTCTTCATAGCTTACAGTATAACATATTCATTATACGCTACATATATTCACTAACTAAAAAAGTTTACAAAAATAACCCCTCCATATATCCTATATATATAAACAAAGCTCCCGTGGTGAAATGGATATCATGACAGGCTTCGAACCTGTTGTTGGGGGTTCGAATCCCTCCGGGAGCACAAATGACACTACAGAGCGCCGAAGATATGAGGCGCTTTGTAGTGTCATTCTGTAATCGTGGGGATTCGAACGGAACTTTTGCGCCCCGCCTAGCGGGGAGAGAGCAAAAGTCCGTGGCTCCGGAGGAGAAATTTGAGTCCCTTCAAATTTCGGGGGAGGAGGAATCCCTCCGGGAGCACAAATGACACTACAGAGCGCCGAAGATATGAGGCGCAAACAAAAAAACCAACTCAATACCAAGGAATCGTTCTAAAAAGAAGGCTGAACGTCCGGAATAGCATCCCGAACAGATTCAATCGTCTCTTGAAAAAGCTCGCCTCCAATCCTCTCCCCCTCAAACAAGTCTCCATTCCCTGAAACATCGCTTTCTTGAAACTCCACCTGCGCGCGGTCAAAAGGAACCTGATACTTCCAATACAAATAAGCAACAACGCAAAGCGCGATTGTAATCGCGAAAATAACCCAGAAGGTATTATGATGATTTTTTCGCGCGGAAGTTCCACTTGCCATAAGAAACATTATACCATAAAAGCTTTACAAGAAATCAATCAAAACATAGAATCTATGAAAACCCGCCTCAAGAATCTTTATTCCGCCCGTAGCTCAATGGTAGAGCAACTGCCTCTTAAGCAGCAGGTTGTAGGTTCGACTCCTACCGGGCGGACTATGAAAGCAATCATCGCCGCCGCGGGAAAAGGAACCCGCATGTTGCATCTCTCAAAAGACAAGCCCAAACACCTGATAGAGGTGCTGGGCAAACCTTTTTTATACTACGTCTTAAAAAATCTCCAGACCGCGGGAATTGAAGAAATCATCATCGTCGCGGGCTACCAAATCGCTGAAATGGAGAAATTTAAAAAACAATATGAGAATGAACTTAACATACGAATCATAGACCAATTCCAACTCTTCGGTGAGGAAAAATACGGCACATCAGTTCCCATAGAAGCGGTAGAAACGGAAATCGGAAACGAAGAATTCATCGCGATATACGGAGACAATCTCTACTCGCCGAAAGACATAAAAAAATTCCTGAATACGGACGGCTTCCACTACATAGGCGTGATTCACAACGCTCATCCGGAAAAATACGGAGTTGCCGTTATTGGCGAAAATAACTATCTGGAAAAAATCGTAGAAAAACCGAAAGAGTTTATTGGAAACTTCATAAATACGGGCATCTACAAATTCACGCCGGAAATTTTTGATGAGGTAAAAAAAGTGCGGACATCGCCCCGTGGCGAATATGAACTAACCGACGCCATTCAAGCGCTCGCGGAACAAAACCGCGTCAAAGTATTAAAACTTGAAGACTATTGGCTGGACTTCGGCAAACCCGAAGACATCCAAAAAGTGGAAAAGTTTCTTAAGTCCGCGACATAACGCTATCGCCGCAAGGAAAAATCAGAATAGATCTCCGTCCCTGTCTTCGCGAAAGAAGCGATGGTGACCTCGTCAATCATTCCGTCAAAAGGATCATTCCATGCCGCGGTTGGTCCGGAAATGGTAAGGGACTGGGTTCCCGGTCCAAAGGTTCTTGCCTTGACCTGCTCCCCTACAAGCTCTCCGTCATAGTACAAACGATTCGTGGAGGAAGAATAGGTGTATGCGTCCACTCCCTATTGCCGGAGAAATAGAGCCGGACGTTGACCACGACCCCAAGACGTTTTACTTCACCGAAGCCAACAATGGCCTCCCCATGCGCATGGCAATCTTGGAATGGGTGCTTGGGAAATAAAATACCGCGCTGCAAGCGATACGGTATTGTCGGAGGCAACCCCTCGTCGCAAGCGACGAGGTATTCGTGGGCGAAAATAAAATTAAGGAAACTCCATAATCCCTACACCCTTATTCCACCAACCGTCAAACAACTGACCAACAAAAAAACCGACGACAGGTAAAAATGTATCACATAAAACGCGGCCGCGTTTTATGTGATACAAAAAATCTTACATCCTCACAAACGAAATAACCGAACAAGTTCGTCCTTACAACTTACATCTTTGGCTTTCGCAAACGTAACGAAAGAAGTTATTCCCAAAACAGAGGTGACAACCTCCACCTCCTTATCACATTGATACGGAGAAATAAATACGCTTTGCTGAAACCCATAAAAACCAAGATGCTTCAATTTATCCCGAAACGCATCCCGTTCCGTTTTATGCCTCTCCGGAATATCAAAAATAACAATCCGCCAAAATCCATCCCACTTCTTATTTCTTGCTTTGATAGCCGAAAAGCCCTTTTGAAGCGCGAGCCGCAACCCCTTCTCCGTAATCACAATTTCATACTCCCCGCCCTTCCCCTCCTTCAAATCAATGCATTTGCGTCTTTTCAAATAATACAGGGTCCGTTTCGTTGAAGACGCCTCCGCAAAATATTTCCGCTTGTCGCGCTTGTTGAAAAGAACGAAAACTTTGGGCGCGACAAGGGCGATGCAACAAAGCCCGCCTATGGCAAGCAACGCCAAAAGGACATCCCCTCCCTTCAAAATCGGGGCTGTCGCCTTCCGCACCATCTCCTCTCGCGACGCTTTCCGCCTCGTCTCATCCCACTCGTCTCTCATGAGTTCAATAAGTTCGTCCTTGTGCTCCGCGAGTCCGGCCTCAATTTTTTTCGTATAATTCCTCTTGCCTCTCATACCCTTGTCTCTCATAATTTTTTTATTTCTTGTTCTTGAAACCCGAGTGTATCACATAAAATGCGGCCGCATTTTATGTGATACACTTAAAAACATTATACCAAATACTAAAAAACACGCGTCGAGCGCGCGCTAAAAACAAATACCAAAGCTGATAACGGCCTTCCAATGAGAATGACAATCTTGGAGTGGGTACTCGGAAAATAAAAATCAAGAAAATCTTATAAATATCAAAAATAGAGGCGGCGGATGACACAAGTGTCACCCGCCGCATTCGGTTCCTACACGCGCGTGTAGGAACCCCTATATTCTTCCAAACGAACCTCCGTCGTGGAGGGGGCGTCCTCTTCGGACCACCCCCGGAGCACCCTCTCGATCGCTTCCGAATCTGCGTCCGTAAGATCAATGAGGTCCTGGCGACGGCGGCGGCGGTGCTCGCGCTCGAGCACCTCCATCTCCGTCTGACGCCGACGAGCATTGGAGAGCAAACGCTTCCCTGCCTCGTAAAGCTCAAGGAGTGAGGGTTCCTCGATGATCGGTTCGATCGGTAACGGCAGAAACGCAGTCTGCCGACGAACAACGGGCATCATGGACCGCAACACCATGATCAGCCCCAGAAAAGCAACGAAAACGAGCAACCAAAGAACTACAATTTCCGGGGGCATTTTATGCCCTCCTAGAGGACTCATACCCTCAACGGGCCGGCCGACTCCTCCTCATCGGCCTCGAATGTGTGAATTCTGCTAATAGTATATAACAATACAAAACAAAAGTCAAGTGTTTGTGGTAATATACAAATATTCTCCGTTAAGCAAAAATCAACAAATAAGAAGAAAAGCGTTACAATAAACTCGTGCTAACACTGGAAACTCCAATTGAAAAAACGCCTCGCATGACAGCCTATTTCCTCTCTCGCCTCAAAAACCTCGGAATAAAAACCGTAGGCGATCTTCTCCGCCATCTCCCCGTCCGATATGAAGACTTTCGGGAAACATACAACATAGCCGACCTTCAGCCGAATCAGGAAGCGACAATCCATGGTATCATAAAAAAAGTCTCAAACCGCCACGCGTGGAAAAGGCGCATGGTAATCACCGAAGCTATTATTGAGGATGAAACCGGCAGAATCCGCGCGGTATGGTTCAACCAATCCTACATCCAAAACCAGCTAAAAATCGGAAACGCGTGCAGTTTGTCGGGAAAGATAAAAACAGCGAACGATGAGCTCCAACTCGTAAATCCTCTCTTTGAGCGCGGCGGACAGCCCGAAGAAAATCTCCGCCACACGGGAAGATTGGTGCCCATCTATCCGGAAACAAGAGGATTAACCTCAAAAGGAATTCGCTACTACATAACCCTCGCGCTGGACGCTTTGGAAAAACTCCGCGATCCCCTTCCGACAAACATTCTTGAAAAAGAAGATTTCCCTTCGCTTGAAAACGCGATACACGACATACACTTCCCCAACAAGGAGGAAGATTCCAACCGAGCGAGGAAACGCTTCATATTTGAAGACTTATTTCTTCTTCAACTGTATAACATAGACCAAAAACTTCAGCTCGCGGCCGAACATGCTCCCGCAATCCCGATTCAAACCGAAGAAGTGAGAGCGCTTCTCCAAACGCTTCCATTTGAACTCACCGTGTCGCAGAAAAAATCTCTCTGGAAAATCATGCAAGACGCGGAAAAATCTTCTCCCATGAACCGCCTTCTTCAGGGAGATGTCGGTTCGGGAAAAACAATCATCGTGGCAATCATAGCCATACTCGCCGGAAAAAAAGGCTACCAAACCGCCCTCATGGCGCCCACCGAAATCCTGGCGCGACAGCACTACCAAACACTCATAAAACTCTTTCCCTTGTTTGAGAGTGGAATCGCGCTTATAACTGGAAGCGAGGCGCGAATCTCATACGGAAGCGGACTTGAAACAAAAACGAAAAAAGAAGAAATCGTCCGCCTCATTTCGGAAAATAAAATAAAAATAGCGATAGGGACCCACGCTCTGATTCAAAAAAATATCGCGTTCAAAAACCTCGCGCTTATCATCATTGACGAACAACACCGATTCGGCGTCCGCCAAAGAGCGGAACTGACAAGAAGAGGTGAGAAAAACCTACCAACTTACAAACCTGCCAACTTGCAAACTATCCCTCACTTCCTCTCAATGAGCGCCACTCCAATCCCCCGCACCCTCTCCCTCACGCTCTGGGGAGACCTTAATCTCTCTCTCATAACCGAACTTCCGAAGAATAGGAAGCCTATTATAACAAAAGCAGTAAGCCCAAAAAACCGAAAACGGGCATACGCCTTCATTCAAAATGAGATTAGAAAAGGACGCCAGGCATTCGTCATCTGCCCCAGAATTGAAAAAACAGATTCGGAATCGTCCTCAAACTCGTCTCCAAATCTGGAAATAAAGTATGTTACTGAAGAATACAACAAACTCTCCAAAGAAATCTTCCCGAATCTCAAGATAGAAATGCTCCACGGAAAAATGAAGCCGAAAGAAAAAGAAAATATCATGCGTCGCTTTAAAGAAGGAAAGGCAAACGTTCTCGTTTCAACCTCCGTCGTGGAGGTGGGCGTGGATATTCCAAACGCGACGGTAATGATGATTGAGGGAGCGGAGCAGTTCGGTCTGGCGCAACTCTACCAGTTTCGGGGACGCGTAGGGCGCGGAGAACACCAATCCTTCTGCTTTCTCTTTACCGAACAAGAGTCGGAAGCGACAAAACGCCGCCTTGAGTTCGTCGCGACGGCAAAGAATGGATTGGAACTCGCGGAGTACGACCTCAAGCTCCGCGGTCCCGGAGAGTTTTTGGGAGAAGTTCAAACCGGCATGCCAGATATCGCGATGAAGGCCCTGCAACATCCCAAACTCGTAAACGTGGCGCGCGAATATGCCAAAGAATTGCTAGAAAAAGATAAAACGCTTATCTCTCATCCTTTCCTAAAAAAGAAACTCACCGACTTCCAAATCCGCATCCATTGGGAATAACATGTTATAAAAAAGAAAAACACCGTGACCGCACAGTCACAGTGTTTTTTTTGAAACGAGCGGATACTCGTGATATGGAAGACCTCCGCATGATCGATGAAGCGTATAATACATAAGCCTCACCTCCTTTCAGGATAGAGATGAACGATAGGCAAGGGCGTCTGTCTCATAGTATCGTAGAGCAAGTCTTTTACAGACCACGGCGCTTCTGTCTGAAGAAGAATCGCGTGAGGAAAAACCTTCTCAAGAACTGCCCCTTGTAATGCGTATTGCGCGACCCTTCGCCGAATCGCTTCGTTCACGTCTCCAACCAACTTCTTGTTTGGAAACCGTCGCATGTATTCCGCCAAACGATAAAGCAAGAGAGCGTGCGAATCGCCACGCACTTCAAAGAGAGCCTGTTCGTAGCTGAAAGAAAGCTCGCTCTCAATTTCAGACCAAAGCCTCACGCTCCATTCTGCTGGAATCCAATCTCGCGCGTCCTCAAGCATCATTCGGCACCACGCCGTCATGTCGTCCTGGAAAACATTCCATTGCCAGACACGACAAGGTTCGCAATCATCCAAGAAAACAACAAGCGGAAAATCACGGCAACTGTTTGCCCGAAGCTCCGTGAAAAAACGTCTCGTTATTTCAATCGCCCGCTTCTTGAAAAAGGCTCCAAGATTAAGGTCAAGCTCCTGAACCAAACCGTCCCCGGACAAACAGGAAAAAGCAACAAATGTTGGTTCAGTCTGGAGAGCAATACAAAGCTCGGGCAAAGCAACAAACTCTCCTTGCTCGTATGCTTCCAACACGCCAAGAATACAAACCGCAGTAGGAGAAACTTTTCTCATCGCCTGACGATCGCGTTTATTATTCCCCATCACATGCCCCTCTTGCAAGGAATTGTTAAAGAACAAACAAACCCCGAAAAATCGGGGCATTTCTGGGCTATGATACCAGCCCATACATAAAAAGTTTTCAAAAACCTATGAACACCGTTTAAGCATGAGCTTGTATCCGCCCATGCCATGATGAATCCAATAATTGACGCGCGCGATTGTTGCTGAACTCATGCCAGTCTTCCGCTCAATCTCATCAAACGTCATCTTCTTCTCAAGCATTCGCGCGACCGCCCATCGACGACTTGCGTCCGCGAGTTCCTCCAAAGTAAAAAGGTCGCGAAAAAACATTAATGCCTCCTCCTCGTTTCGCAACCTCAAAATCGCTCTCGCAAGCTCTCGTGTCTCTTTTGATTGTAGCTGTTTTTCCAACTCCATACTTCTTGTTTCTGCACTATACTTTAATGCTTTAAAGCATAGTAAATATACAAATACTTGTCAAGCAATCACCAATCCAAAAAAAGAATAAAACCAAAAACTCTATAACTTACCAACCTCGTAACTATCAACTTACAACTGCCAACTCGCAACTACTCCCCGAATAAATCCCTCCACTCGTCAAAAATCCGCAAACGATCCTCGCCGTATTGCCCGATCTCCTCACGCGCCTCCTCCATAGTCTGCTCCCTCCAAAGTTTCGGAGGCGTTTTTTTAAAAAAAATATCCGCCCAGCTGATAATCTTCTCCTCAAGAGTTTCCGGAATATAATCTTTAAGAGGAATCAGAAACTTGTTTACGAGAATATCACTTTTGAAAATTCCAACTCCCGTATGACTCTCGGCAACTCGCGCGTGTTTCAGCAGTCCCTCCGCCTCCAATATCTTTTTTCCTTCCACAATATGACAAATATACGGCAACTCTCCAAAACAACTTAATTTCGGATTGTTTACTCTGCAAATTCCAACATCATGCAACATCCCCGCCTCTTCAATGAATCGCATCTGTTCTTCGGAAAGTCCAAGTCTTCGTGCTATCTCCAAAGCTTTCGCCGTTACAAGCACCACATGTGGCACATAGATTGAATACGCAATGGAATCAACCGGAAAATACTTTTGAATAATCTTGAAATAATCAACCAGCTGCATACAACAGAATATGAGAATACTCAATATGGTTTCTGAACGGATTTTGAGGTCGTTTTGGCATGGTTCCCCCGCTTAGCGGGGGACAAAACGACCGAGACCTCGGAGCGAGCGGCTGGGCGAGCGAGAATGAGAGAGGAAACCACATTGAGTGTTCTAAATTATCGCGACGCCTGCGTAACACTACACATTTTCAAATCGCTTGTTAATCTTTTCAATCTTCTTGAAAAGGGCATTTTCTATATTAACCCTCAAAGACTCTGCAATAAGAAGAGTAGTAATAAGAACATCTGCAACTTCTTCCGCAATGTGTTCACTGGTTTCCTCATCAAGCTTTTCCTGTCTTTGAAGTTTCTGTAAAGAAAGTACCGCATCACAAAGCTCCCCAACTTCCTCTGAAAGTTTCACCGTCCGAGCAAGCACGCGCTTCTCTTCATCATCATATCCATATCGTCGCTTCAGCCGCTCGCTCTGTATTTTTATAAAACTTAATAGTTCAGAAAATTCCATATCAAAAAAATAAACCTATCTCACCTCCGCCCTAAACTGTTCCGCCGTCTGTTTATAAATCTCATTCTGAATAACATCCACCTCACTTGAAACAAGCGTCCGCTCATTGCTCCTATAAACAATGCGATAGGTATAACTCACGTGGTTCGCGCCAAACTTTTTCTCATCCTCATACCTGTCCAAAAGCTCCACCTGCTCCACCAAATTCCCGCCCAATTCTCGTATCACGTCAAAATAATTATTCGGCACAAAATCTTTGCCTACGACAAACGAAACATCTCGCGTAATGGGCGGATACTTGCTCACCTCCTCATATTTCTGTCCGAGCTTAAGCTGGCGTTTCACTCGCGCGTCCTCCGACCAAAGCAAACGGATATCCGGCAACTCCATGTTCAAAATCGCGAGTCGCTCCAACCCAAAACCAAACGCCCAGCCGTTATAAATCTCCGAGTCAATATCAAGGGATTTCAAAACATTAGGATGCACAAGTCCGCTTCCCAAAACCTCAACCCAACTCCCATCCGCCTTCTTCACCTCCATCTCGCAACTTGGGTCCGTATATGGAAACGAATCAACATTAAAACGATATTCCACCTTATCTCCGAAAATTGCCCTCGCGATATCCGCCAAAATTTCCTTCAAATCATCCGTAGTATAAATCTTCTCGGACTTCGGACGAAGACCCCACCCGTCAATCTGGTGAAACACATTCATATGTCGCCTATCAATCTCATCCTTGCGATATACCTTGCCGTACGCAAGCGAACCAACAGCCTCCTTTTTATGCAAACGTTCCCGAACAGACGGCTGGTTCACGTAATAGTACCACATAACCGTAGTATGCGTTCGTAAAATATTTTTCTCGTCCACGTAATAGGTATCGGAAGCGAAACGCGCCGGATGGTCCGGAGGAAAATTAAACAAATCAAAACTTATCTCCCCCGGCACAATCTCCGGTATGGTAATCGTATCCAACTCCGCCATACCCGGAATCCTCAAAATCCTCCCCACCAATTCGGCAATCGGGCTTCCTTCTTCACGCGAAAGGTCGGGCATCCCAAGATATCGCCTCATGCGCATGGCCTCAAAATCATTTCTTTTCCCTAAATCCTTCCGCAACTGTTCCTCCTCCTTGGAGACAATTTCAATATTCATAAACAAACTCAACAAAACGAGTGCGCGGGCGACCGGACTCGAACCGGCGACCTATTCCGTGACAGGGAATCGCTCTAACCAGCTGAGCTACGCCCGCAATACACCACAATATCATACGCTCATATTTGAAAATCAAATATATGTGCCGACGGGAGGAATTGAACCTCCGACCTTGGCCTTATGAAGACCCCGCTCTAACCACTGAGCTACGTCGGCAGGCCAAACGCTCTCTACACAAAAGAGTGCTTAGATTTTATGAAAATTTGAACAAAGCGTCAAATCATTGATTTTTCAAAAATAATGAACTAATATACGAAACGCGGGGAGATGCTACGGTTGGCATGACGGGCCCATAACCCGTTCGCAGTGGGTTCAACTCCCACCTCCGCAACTGAAACCAAAAATTCATCCAATAGGATGGGTTTTTGATGTTTGGGTTGGAGTTGAACGGAACCCCGCCGCCTGCGTTGCAGGAAAAAGGCGGGGTCCGTGGCTTCGGAGGAGAAATTTCAGTCCCTTGAAATTTCGGGGGAGAAGAACTCCCACCTCCGCAACTGAAACCAAAAATTCATCCAATAGGATGGGTTTTTGATGTTTGGGTTGGAGTTGAACGGAACTCGCGCTCTTTCTCCGCTAGGAGGGGTCGTAACTTTTAAAATTTCTGCGAAAATCCGCGTTTCAGTCCGCGTTAATCCGCGTCTTGCTCATACATCCTCCCCACGCTAAGAATGTCGCGCTCGCAAAACGGCCTCCCCATAAGCTGAAATCCAACGGGCAACTCGCCGCCTCCAACTTTATATTTCTTAACAGGTATTGAGAGCGCTGGAATCCCCGCCATATTCGCGGGAATCGTAAAAATATCCGAAAGATACATCTGCAACGGATCGCCTGTTTTTTCACCAAACTTAAATGCCGTGGTCGGCGTAACCGGCGTCAAAATCAAATCAACCCCGTCAGCCGACGGATCAAAAGCCTTCTCAAAATCTTCCTTAATAAGCCGCCTCACTTTCTGCGCCTTGGCGTAATAAGCATCATAATATCCGGCAGAAAGCACAAACGTGCCGAGCAAAATCCTCCTTCTCGCTTCCCTGCCAAATCCCACCCCTCTCTGTCGGAAATAAATTTCCTCTAGCGCGGAACGACGCCGATCTGACACTGATTTATACTGACCATCTTCTGCGTTTGTCCGCGTATCGTCCGCGTTAATCCGCGAGATACGCGAGTATCTAATCCCGTCAAAACGCGCCAAGTTAGTACTGACCTCTGCCGGCATAATAATGTAATACACCGAAAGCGCGTACTTCGTGTGCGACAAACTAATTTCCTTAATCTTAAAACCAAGTTTTTTAAACTTCTGAATCGCCTCGTCCACCCCTCTTCTCACCTCATCGCTCAACCCATCAACAAAATATTCTTTCGGCAATCCGATTTTTAATTCCTTCGTTTTTGAAACTTCTTTATTCAAAATATCATCATAATTCTTGGCAACGCTCGTTGCGTCAAATTCATCTCTGCCCGCTATCGTATTAAACAAAATCGCGGAGTCCTCAACCGTTTTCGTAAAAGGCCCTATCTGATCCAAACTTGATGCCATCGCGATTAAGCCAAATCTGGAAACCGCGCCGTATGTCGGCTTCAATCCGACTACTCCGCAAAAAGCCGCCGGCTGTCTGATAGACCCGCCCGTATCCGACCCCAAAGCCGCGACTGCCATACCAGACGCGACCGCCCCCGCCGACCCCCCCGAAGACCCCCCAGGCACTCGCTCGAAATCATGAGGATTTTTTGTCTGCCCGAAAGCCGAATTCTCCGTGGAAGACCCCATCGCGAACTCGTCCATATTCGTCTGTCCTAATATCGTAACTCTTGCTTCTTTCAAGCTTTTTACGACCGTGGCATCATAACTCGCCCGATACTTTGAAAGTATTTCCGAAGCCGCCGTCACAATTTCACCCTTAATAAGCATGTTGTCCTTCAATGCTATTGGTACTCCGGCCAAAATACCCGGGTCTTCCCCGCTTGCGACAAGCGCGTCAACTTCTTCGGCGCGCGAAAAAGCTAAGTCCTTCGTCTTTCTAAGATACGCGTGAATCTCTCCGTCCTCCTCGTCAATCAAATCAAAAAATTCCCGCGCCGCCTCCATCGCGGAAAAATCCTTTTTCATAAGCCCCTCATGAAAACTCTTTATCGTAAAGTTCTTTATGTCCATCTTTATATAATCTCTAAAAGTTAAATTTTGATATTTGAGTGTTGATATTGTTTAGAGCTTAGAGATTAGAATTTAGAGATTAAACTCGTTAGGACTTAAAGCTTAGAATTTATTCAAACACCGGCGGTATCTTCAAAAAATCCCTCTCCCCTTCCGGAAAAGCTCTAATTAAATCTTCTCGCTCCGCTCCAGTCTCTAAATACTCATCATCATGTCTGTGCGTATTCTCATGAAAAACTCCACCCGTCATCGGTTCAATCCCATCAGTGTCAACTTCTTTTAACTCGCTAAAATAATCAAGAATTCTCTCCAAATCTTCCCGTAGCGCCTCCTTCTCGCCGTCTTCCATTTGTATTCTCGCCAAATCGGCAAGTTTTCCTACCTCTTTTTTATCAATAATCATTGATGTAGATAATACATACTTATCCGATCATTCTCAAGAACTCCTTCTCACTGATAATCTTCACGCCCAATTTCACAGCCTTCTCGTATTTTAAACCCGGTAGACTGCCCGCGACCAAACAATCAACTTTTTTTGAAACCGATTCCGAAACATCTCCTCCCAATTTTCTCACCATATCTTTGGCATCATCGCGACTGATTGATTCCAAAGAACCCGTAAAAACAAAACTCTTGTCGGTTAATCTTCCCTGTTCTCCCGAAACCGCATCCGAATTCTGAATCTTCACGCCTGCCTTTTCAAGTCTCTCCAACAATCCAACATTTCGTTTCTCATGAAACCATCCATAGATACTCTCCGCCACCTTCGGCCCTACGTCAGGAATTTTTTGCAGCCCCTCCAAAGAAAAGTTTTGGAGAATGTGCAATATATGAGTTGGTTTAGAAATTAAAAATTTGGAATTAGAAATTTCCCGCGCAATAAGTTGCGCGGTTTCCTCTCCCACGTGCAAAATTCCCAGCGCGTAAATAAATCGCCGCAAAGAAACCCGTCTTTTTTCCGCTATTTCAGAAATGATATTTTCCGCCGACTTTTCGCCGAATCTTTCCAAAACCGCTATGTCTACCTCTTTCAAATTAAAAATATCAGCCGCGTCTGTTATCAATCCCTCATCTAAAAATCTGTCTATAATTTTCATTCCCAAACCTCTGATATCAAAAGCTCCCCGCGAAACAAAATGATATAAAAGTTCTCTTAATCTCGCCCCGCACTGTGGGTTGGAACAACGATACAAAGCGCCCTCAATTACAATTTGTGAATTATCAATCGGACACCTCTTCGGCATCTGAAAATCTTTTTCCTTTCCGACTCTCAACTCCTTCAAAACTCTGGTAATTTTCGGAATAACATCTCCTGCTCTCGTAACTACGACCGTATCTCCAATCTTTAATCCCAAGCGCGCAATCTCATCATAATTATGAAGCGTTGAATTACTGACAGTCACTCCGCCAACCAGAACCGGCGAAAGCCTCGCAACAGGAGTCAAAACTCCAGTTCTCCCTACTTGTACCTCTATACTCAAAACTTTCGTCGTCGCCTCCTTCGGTGAAAACTTGTAAGCCATCGCCGCTCTCGGTGCCTTTCCGACAATTCCAGCTCGCTCAAAAATATCGTTATCGTCAACCGCAACCACTACCCCGTCAATTTCATACGCCAATTTCTCCCTATGTTTTTCCCAATAATTTCTAAAAACAAAGACTTCCTTCATTGAACGAACCAGCTTATTGTGTTCATTCGTCTTAAAACCGAACTCTTTCAAAATCTCATGCTCTTCGTGATGCTTCCTCTGTCCCAAATCGGTTACAATCGCGTACGCGAACGAATCAAGCTTTCTTTCCGCCATAATCTTCGGGTCAAGTTGCCGAATGGAACCGGCCGCCAAATTCCGCGGATTAGCGTAAACCTTCTCTCCCTTTTTCGCCAATTCTCTGTTGATTCGTTCAAACTCTTTCGTCGTCAAAAACACCTCTCCCCGCACAATCAATCGTTTTGAAACCTTAATCTTTAATCCTTGATCATTAATCCTTAAAGGAATTGCCTCTACCGTCTTCAAATTCTGTGTCACATCCTCGCCCGTCACCCCATCGCCCCGCGTTGAACCACGAACAAACACGCCATTCTCATACTCCAGCTCAATCGCCAACCCGTCAATTTTAAGTTCACAATAAAAATTTGGTGAAACATCATCCTTTAAATAATTCTCTACTCTCTCTATCCAGTCCTTCATATCATCCTCCGAAAAAGCATCGTTAAACGAAATCATCGGCTTCTCGTGCCGCGCCTTCTTAAAACTTTCCAAAGGCTTTCCGCCAATCCTTTGTGTCGGTGAATCGGGCGTTACAAGCTCCGGATATGCTTCTTCCAAATCAAAAAGTTCCTTTTTCAAGGAATCAAGCGCGGAATCGGAAACAAGAGACCTATCTTCAACATGATAAGCATAACGATACTTCTCAATCACTTTGCGAAGCCGTCCCGCCCGCTCCCGCGCCTCGATTAAAGAAATGTCCTTCTTCATACTGCTTAATTATAAACCCTCCTCAAATTCTAGAGGAGGGCTAAAAAAAACAAAAGATTGTTCAAAAAACTACTCGCAAGGATACTGCTTGGAAGCTTCCGCGAATTTCAGCGCGGCCTGAATGGAATCAGTCTCTCCTTCAACATTACAAGCCTCCCCGTTTGAAGGACACTTCTCACTCAAAATAGCAAGGTCTTCATCGTTCCCGACACAGCCGTTTCCGTCAAAATCAAACACAGAAACAGAAACCTCCGCGGAAGACCCTCCTTCACTTGAAAAACGAGTCGCGACAAGATAATACCCGATAAACCCGACAATAATAACCGCGAGAACAATGACGATTGGTTTTGTATTCATAACATAAGCATCAAAAACGACCTTTCAATATCAGAAGTATAACACATTCAAAACGTATTTATTTCTCCTGCGCACGACCACGCAAATACATAGAAAATTCCTCTTGAATCTCCTTGTGTTTCAATCCAAATTCAACTGTTGCTTTCAAAAAACCTATCTTGCTCCCGCAATCATACCTCGTTCCCTCAAACTCCAATCCATGCAATCCGCCTTTTTGTGAAACAATCTTCAGCGCGTCCGCAAGCCTTAATTCTTCCCCTTTTGGTTTCTGAATCTTGGAAAGAACACTCAAAACCTCTGGTGTAACAATATACTTCCCGACAATCGCCAAATCCGACGGCGCCTCCTCCGGCTTTGGCTTCTCAATCAAATCTTTTACCTCATAAACTCCGTCGCCCAAAGAAACCGCGTCCACAACTCCAAACTTGCCAACATCCTTCTTCCCTACTCTATCAAGCGCGACAACAGAATTTCCATATCTTTCAAAAACGGAAATGAGCTGTTTCAAGCAGGGCTCTTTTGAGTCCACAATATCATCGCCAAAAAGAACCGCGACAGGCTCGTCTCCAACCAAATGCAACGCCGACAAAATAGCGTCCCCGTCCCCGCGCGGTTCCTTCTGCCGAACATACGAAAACCGCGCCATATCAGAAATCTGGCGCACAAGCGCGAGCAAATCTTTCTTTCCTTTTTCCTCCAAAACCTGCTCAAGCTCGGGAGCATAATCAAAATGGTCCTCAATCGCCCGCTTGCTCCGACCGGTAACAAAAATAATATCCGTGATACCGGAAGCAACCGCCTCCTCAACCAAATACTGAATAACAGGCTTATCCACAATCGCGAGCATCTCCTTCGGTTGAGCCTTGGTTGCCGGCAAAAACCTCGTACCCAATCCCGCAACCGGAATA
>Ga0209542_10005374_pt1 | contig 25597 bp, 22 predicted proteins | sample RifCSPhighO2_01_FD_184028 | JGI IMG/M metagenome (GOLD analysis project Ga0209542, IMG submission 184028) | Soil microbial communities from Rifle, Colorado - Rifle CSP2_plank highO2_0.1 (SPAdes) (version 2) | ecosystem: Environmental > Terrestrial > Deep subsurface > Rock core/Sediment ...
AGACGGGGCAACAGAGGTTTTTCTCCGTGATCAAGCTCCTTTTATCTATATTACCGGAGGATCTGGGGGTTCTCACTTTCTTAATGTTCTTGTTGAAGAGCTAATTCCTGATCTTACTGAAAAATATAAAATAATTCATCAAACAGGAGGCTCAAATGAGTATAAAGATTTTGAGCGGCTTTTATATCTTAAGAATAATCTTCCTCATCAAATAAGACATAGATATATTCCCATAAGATTTTTAGATGCGTCCCAAATTGGATGGATTCTTTCTCACGCTTCTCTTGTGGTTGGTCGGTGCGGTATCAATACCGTATGCGAGCTTTTGTATTGGGGTGTTCCGTCTCTTCTTATCCCTCTTCCTTATGCGCAAGGTAACGAACAAGAAAAAAATGCTCTGTTGGTAAAAGAAGCGGGATTCGGAGAAATTCTTGCACAGAAAAACGCAACAAAAACAGAGCTCAAAAAACAAATACATCATATGATTCTTAAAAATAATGCATATAAGTTTCATGCTCGCAAGGGAAGAAAGAGACTGATACCAAACGCATCAGAAAACATTATAAGCGTAGTTATCGCTGTTTATGAGAAAAGAAAGAAACAAGAAAAGTAAAGTAAAAAGAAGAACAAAAACGTTTTTAAAAAAATATGTTTTTCTTCTTGTATCTCCTTTTATCTTTTTTTGTGCGCTGTTTTTGTTAAAACAATATGGCTTTTATAATCATCAGATTAAAAGTCCACTATCCTTGAAAGCAGCAGGCGTCGTATCCAGAAGTGTTTTTTTAGACATTGCCACTTCAAGTGGGGTAGTGCGCGAAACAGAGCTTATTCTTAAGAAGTACAATATTCCATTCGTATCCATTCAACAGGCTTCAGATTCGGCAATCCTTATTGAAATTGATGAAGGAAAATTTTTTATATCCTCAAAAAAAGACATCGAATCCCAGGTTTCCTCTTTACAACGTGCTCTCTCTCGTTTTACAATAGAGGGTAAGAGAATTTCACTTCTCGATTTTAGATTTGAAAGACCAATTGTTGTATTTCAATAAATCAAAAAACAAAGAAAGCCATTTTCTATGAGCGAGGGAAAAATTGTTGTTGGAGTTGATGTTGGCACTTCTAAGATTACCGCTATCATCGCAAAGGTAGATGAGGCGGTAAATGTTCTTGGGGTCTCAGAGGTAAAATCTGCGGGTATCCGTAAAGGTCAAATTGTGGATATTGAAGAAGCGGTTTCTGTGATTAACACCGCTCTTGAGGCTGCTGAGAGAATGGCTGGTTATTCTGTCTCCCACGTAGTGGCTTCCATTGGGGGGGCACACATAGAAAGTCAAAACTCAAGGGGAATTGTTGCGATCTCTAATCCACATGGAGAGATTAGACAGGATGATATTGAAAGAGTTATTGAGGCAGCCCGCGCCGTATCTCTTCCGTCCACGAAAGAAGTAATACACGTGATTCCTAAGAACTATAGCGTAGACGGTCAAGAAGGAATTAAGGATCCGGTTGGCATGACTGGCGTTCGGCTTGAGGTTGATACCCATATTATTACCGCAGGAGCAACTTCTCTCCGTAATCTTGAAAAAGCGCTTTCTGAGGTTGGGGTTGATGTAAATGGCATTGTTTTTAACGGATACGCAAGTGCTTTATCGGTTCTTTCTGAGACAGAAAAGGAACTTGGTGTTGTTCTTGTTGACATAGGAGCAGGGACAACGGATATAGCAATCTATGTAGATGGATCTATAGCGTACTCTTCGGTTCTTCCTTTTGGAGCACGTCACATAACAAACGACTTAGCCATTGGATTGCGAATATCGATTGACAGTGCGGAAAAAATCAAGCTATTCTTTTCCCAGCCCCAAGAGGAACGGCGTATCATGATTCTTTCGGAAGAGCGCGAGAAGCAAGCAGATTCAAAATCGACGGATGAAGTAGATCTTGGACAGCTTGGTATTCAAGAGGACTTGCGAAAAGTTTCCCGCAAAACTCTCATTGATGGAATCATAAGACCACGGCTCAATGAAATATTTACTATGGTTGGGCTTGAGATTAAAAAAAGCGGTTATGGAGGACAAACTCCTTCCGGAATTGTTATCACCGGAGGAGGAGCGAACACGGTTAGCGCAACAGATGCCGCAAAAAGAATGCTTGCAATGCCTGTTCGGCTAGGAGTTCCTACTGGTATGAAAGGAATAATTGATGAAATTCAAAATAGCGCGTATGCCACAGTTCTTGGTCTTATTATGTATGGATATCGGGAGATCCCGGAAAAACAGCTTCCGTTTGGTTTCTCTCTGCCGTCTTTTTCCAAAATAACATCCAATAAGATTTTCAAAAAAGTGGTTGATCTTATTAAGTCTTTTATTCCGTAGTCAGTCGCGCTCGTACAAGCATCTTGCAAACTGTAAAATGATCTGTTAATATCAGGGGGCTTTTATGCTTATTAAGCCTCAGGCTACCAATTTTGCCAAAATCCGCGTTGTAGGAGTAGGAGGCGCTGGCAATAACGCCATTAATTCCATGATTGGTCAAAGTCAAATTCAAGGAGTTGATTTTGTGGGTGTTAACACCGACGCGCAGGCCCTTTTCACTTGTCTTTCCACAACAAAGCTCCAAATAGGAGAAAATCTTACGAAGGGATTAGGCTCTGGAGGAAATCCGGATATTGGAAAACAAGCAGCAGAAGAATCTGCGGAAAAAGTAAAAGAGATGTTGGAGGGATCAGATATGGTTTTTTTAACAGCAGGAATGGGTGGAGGTACGGGTACAGGCGCAACTCCTACGCTTGCTCAAATAGCAAAAGAAGTAGGAGCCCTTACCGTTGCCGTTGTCACAAAGCCGTTTGCCTTTGAAGGGACACGCAGAATGGTTGCTGCCGAAGAAGGGATTGAAAATCTTAGAGATAAGGTAGATACGCTTATTATTATTCCCAACCAGCGAATTCTTGACGTGGTGGACAAAAAACTCTCTCTTCTTGAAGCATTTAGAGTTGCCGATTCAATTCTTTCCCAGGGGGTTCAGGGAATATCGGATCTTATTACGATGCCGGGACTTATTAACGTTGACTTTGCGGACGTCAAGACGATCATGTCTAGTGCAGGTTCTGCTCTTATGGGGATTGGGACAGGGGTGGGAGAAAACAGGGCGCAGACTGCGGCAAGAAGCGCTATATCATCTCCTCTCTTAGAGATTAAGATGGACGGCGCTCGGGGAGTTCTTTTTAATATTATCGCAGGGCCTGATCTTACCATGACCGAGGTTGATGAGGCGGCAAAAATCATTTCTTCAACAGTGGATCCTGATGCGAATATCATATTTGGCGCAACAATAGATGATACCATGCACGATCAGATTAAAATTACGGTAATTGCAACGGGATTTGATCAAACTAAACAAAGACTCCAGCAATTTGTTTCAACAAGTAAGACAGAAGGGCAATCACAAGAAGAACAACTGCAAGAAGAACAACCTCAGGAGGAGCCCAAGAAGAAAGAAGAAAAAGAAGACGTTTGGGACATTCCCGCATTTCTAAGGCAGAGGAATTAACGTTTAAGGCTCTCTGATCTGGCCCGTTAGTTAACTCGATGGATAAAAGGGGTTGAGATCAGAACTATGTTTTGGACGAAGAACAAACACAGTTCCACCAAACCATACGGAGAGTTTTAGCTCATCAACAATGTCGATAGTGGAACTCTTTAGCGCGCGTCTTGTGGTAATAATGAAAGGTGCTGGAATACTTGCAAGAAATAACCCATTATGACTCAAATATTGAAGCGCTCCTTGAGCAATTCCTGCAGCATTGCCAAAATGAATAAGATGTTTTGCGATAATTAAGTTATACTTGTAGTGCGGCGGTTTTCTTGATGGAAATTCACCCTCGGCATAACGGACTCGGGGCAGCCATGAGGTTGGAAGTTGACGATGCGCTGCCTCAATCGTATCATGATTTGGTTCAACTAACCCAATTTGCGCATTTGTTTCTGCTAGGAGTATTTGCCCAAGAGTAAAACGATCGTCGGTTCCAAGCAGAAGAATTTTAAGATCCTCTTGCTCAAGTTGTTCTTTCACGCCTGGATATACTTTGATAACTTCCCACAACTGTCTTTCAACAGGTAATCTTACTCGTTCTCCAATTTTTCTAATTATCTCCATAAGGGCGAAATTATAGCACAGCAAATTACTTTTTGCTATAATGGGCGTTATGATTTCAGAGGCGGTGGTTGTTGGTCGTCATTTTGATAGCGAGCCGAAAACCCGCGTTGTTGGTAGTGGAGAACAATTTTCCCCGTTTCAATTACCACGTAAGGAGTGGCATGGATACAGTGGTTTTTTATCAGTGAATCCGGGAAGTTATTCAGAGATACTTTTACATTCCGACCAATTGCCTGATCTAAGATTTTGTACTATTATACAAAACGGACGCTTTCCTCAAGATTCTCAAGAATGGAATTTCTGGATAGAGGCAGACAAAAGGCATCTGCCGTTTAATCCAGATTTTTTTCATCAAGTAAGAGACCTTCGCGTTCAAGTTGCCATGCCGGAAGGAAATTTTGAGGCGTTGCTTAATCGAAAATACTTAGGACAAAGAGAATTAGTATTTGATTCTTTCAGCATTAGAGGAGGAAAGGGATCAAGATATTGGCTGAAGGTTGATCCTAAAAATGGCGCGTATCTTCAACAGATAAAGGTTAGGTTTCTGTTAGGCAAACAAAGTCCCAAAAGGCTCTTTTGAAATCTCCCGCTCTCAAACCATGCCAGAATTTTTTCTTTTCTTGAAGTAATCTTACATTTCCGTTACAATAAAATTCATCATGTTTAAATCAGTATCTCCCCAGGTTGATTTTCCAAAATTGGAGGAAGAAATCCTGCGGTACTGGAAAAAGAATAAAATTTTTGAAAAATCCATTACCTCGAAGCCCAAAGACAAAAAATGGACCTTTTTAGACGGTCCGCCATTTGTAACCGGCGTTCCCCATTATGGTTCTCTTCTCTCAAGTATCCCAAAAGATGTATTTGGGCGCTTCTTTACCATGAAGGGATATAGGGTAAGAAGGGTGTGGGGTTGGGACGGACATGGACTTCCAATAGAAAACAAAGTAGAAAACAAACTCAAGATCAAACGAAAAAAAGATATCGAAGAAAAAATTGGGGTAGCAACCTTTATTGAGGAATGCAAGAAGTATGTGAACGAAGTTTCCGAAGAGTGGGAATGGTACGTTATGCATATTGGACGATGGGTGGATTTTAAACATGCCTATAAAACGTGGGACAAAAACTATATGGAATCTGTCATGTGGGTCTTTAAGCAAATGTATGAGAAGGGCTATATCTATAAGGGACTTCGGGTTTCCCTCTATTGCCCGCACTGCGCGACTCCCATTTCAAATTTTGAGGTTGCCATGGATGCAGATAACTATCAAGAGGTCCCTGATTCGTCAACGGTTTATAAATATCCTCTTAAGGGTGAAAAAAATACATTTATCCTTGCGTGGTCTACAACTCCTTGGAATAAAATTGTAACTTCCGCTCTTGCGGTAAATCCAAAGCTTTCCTACGTAAAAGTAAAGCAGGCAGATGAGTATTATATCTTGGCAAAATCAACGCTAAAAATCCTCAAGAAAAATCCAAAATACGAGGTAATAGAAGAATATAAAGGAACAGAATTGGTTGGTAAAAAGTTTATTCCCCACTATGATTACTATGCAATTCAAAAAGGAGAAAAGGCATTTGAAATTGTTGGGGGAGATTTTGTAACCGCGGAGGAAGGCACCGGTGTTGTAACGCTCGCGGTTTACGGAGAAGAAGATTTACGCATCATGCAGGAGAAGAAAATCCACATGGAGATACATTTAGATGAAGAGGGGATCATAAGAAAAGAGGCTCCCAAGTTTGGGGGAATGTACTACTTAGATGCGAACAAGGCCGTGAATAATGATCTTTCTATACGAGGGCTTATTTATAAAGATGAAGTAGTTTCTCATAACGTGCCGTTATGTTGGAGGTGCCAAACAAGGCTGTATTATGCACCTCTGGATGCGTGGTTTGTAGATGTGCAAAAACTTAAGCCTCTTATGAAAAAGACCAACGAAAAGGTCAATTGGTTTCCAAAGCATTTTAAGTACGGGCGGTTTCTTAATAGCCTTGAGGATGCGCCGGATTGGAATATATCGCGCAACCGATATTGGGGATCTCCTGTCCCTGTGTGGGATTGTAAGAAGTGTGGATTTAGATACGTGCCGGGTTCCATACAAGAACTTGAAGAAAAGTCGCATCAGAAAATAACAGATTTGCATAAACCAAAAATAGATGAGGTATATATTGCGTGTGAAGGATGTGGAAACCAAAAAGTAAAGAGAGTTGCCGAAGTGCTTGATTCGTGGATCGAGGCTGGGAGCGCCTCGTTTGGTGAACGTCATTTTCCGTTTAGCAAAAATGAGAAATGTGAGGACTTCTTTCCCCCGGACTTTATTGCAGAATACACCGGGCAGATCAGAGCATGGTTTTATGTGCTTCATGTGATTGGAGCTGCTCTTTATAAATCAGAAGCGTTTAAGAACGTTGTGGTAGAAGGAGTTATTCTTGGAACAGATGGGAGAAAAATGAGCAAGAACTATGGAAATTACCCTGATCCTAAGGAGATGATCCAAACATACGGAGGAGACGCGCTTCGCCTGTATCTTATGGGGAGCCCTGTTATGAATGGAGAAGATATTTTGATTTCAAAAGAGCATTATAGAAATCAAGTAAAAGGCTTTCTTTTAATTCTATGGAATGTTTATAACTTTTTTGTGGCCAATGCGAATGCGGATCAATGGAAGCCTAAGAAAAGAGATCAAATCTCAAAAAATGTGTTGGATAGGTGGATTCTTTCGCGGCTCAACGGAAGCATAAAAACGATTAAAAAGAATGGATATGAACAATACAATACTCCAGAAATCGTCAAAAATGCTTCAGCGTTTATTGTAAATGACTTATCTCTGTGGTATGTCCGAAGAATTAGAGACAGGGTGGGTCCTACGGCAATAGAAAAAAAAGACAAAGAGTGCGCATACCAAACACTTTATAACGTTCTAATCGAATACAGTAAAGCCTTATCACCGATCATCCCCTTTGTTACAGAAGAGATCTATAGAAACCTTACGAACTTGGAATCGGTTCATCTGTGTGATTGGCCAGAAACTGACGAATCGCTTGAAGATCCAAATCTTGAATTTCAAATGGAACATGCAATTAAACTTGCCTCCAGGATTCATGCTTTTAGAAAAGAAGCAGCTGTTAAGGTGAGAATTCCGCTTAGACAACTTGAGTATTCTGGCCCCCAAAAATTGCCAGAGGAAATTCTTGGGATTATACAAGATGAGGTTAATGTCTATAAGCTCATATACCGAGAAAAGATGAATGAATGTGAGATCTCCGGGGATACGTCAGAAAAAAACCAAGACAGTTCTGTTGGTCAAGCTCGAGAATTGATTAGGGAAATTCAGAAAGAAAGAAAACGGTTGGGAACAAAACTAAATGAGTATGTTGATGTAGTTCTTCCCGATTGGCCCCCTGAACATGAAGAACAGATTAAACAAAAAACACTCACGAAGCAGTTAACTCACGGAGCAGAATTTTCAGTTAGGAAAACATGAACCTAAGATCAATAGCGATAGAGTGGGATTTATTGGCTCCGGTATTTGTTCTTCTTGTCTTCAGTCTCACTACTCTTTTTTTTATTCACCCTCAATATTTCTCAAGCCAGCTCACTTTTACGTGTATTGCCCTTGTCTTCTTTTTCTTATTCTCCCATGTTAACTATAAAATTGCTCAATTACATAGCGCTCGCGTTTATGCAATATCAATAGTGCTTCTATTGTTGCTGTTTGTGGTTGGAATAGAAAGCAGGGGAGCGGTTCGGTGGATCGAGTTGTTTGGACTGCGCGTTCAGTTTTCGGAAATTCTAAAGCCGTTTTTGGCTCTTGCATTCTCCTCTTTTATCATTAAGAAAGAAAACACGAGTTTTAAAACTTTTCTTCTTGCGTTGATATTTATTTTTCCTTTGGTTCTTTTAATATCACTTCAGCCAGACTTAGGAAACGCGATTATCTATGCGGCAGTTAGCGTTGCAACACTCGTATCTGTTGGTTTTCCCTGGAAATTTTTTTTAGGGGGATTTGCAGGGATTACGGCACTCTTGCCCATTCTGTGGAATGTTATTCTTAGGGATTACCAAAAGGAGCGAATTGCTACATTTATCAATCCTTATTCAGATCCCCTTGGTACCTCCTATAATGTCATTCAGTCCATGATTGCGGTGGGGTCGGGAATGATTGCGGGAAAAGGAATTTCAGAGGCAACGCAGTCTCGCCTAAGATTTCTTCCGGAGAGACATACCGATTTCATCTTTGCCAGCTTTTCAGAAGGATTCGGATTAATCGGCGCTTTATGCATGATTGCTGCATTTTGTTTCTTACTTTACAGAATCTTTCGGATTATACAGGATTCATCAGAACCGTTTTGCAAGATATTTGCAACAGTTGCTTTCTTTTCTATTCTTATCCCCTTTTTTATTAACATTGGCATGAATATTGGAATTATGCCTGTTACCGGCATAACGCTTCCATTTGTATCCTATGGGGGAAGCTCTTTAGTCTCAAACTTTATTTTTCTTGGTTTGCTTTCCTCGGTAAAAAAAAGCATTAAAGAAGAAATGCTGGAAATAAAGTAATCATTTTGCTATACTATTATGTTATGGAATACGCAGTCTTTGAATCCGGGGGAAAACAATATAAAGTGTCAGTCGGCGACCTTGTTGAAGTAGACTCTTTAAATTCTTCTCAAGGTGTAAAAGTAACCTTTGAAAACGTTTTTCTTATAGTATCTGACGGATTAGTTTTAGTTGGAACGCCTACTGTTCTTAACGCAAAAATTATTGCATCGGTTATTGACGAGAGAAAGGGAAAAAAGATCAGAGTCTTACGGTATAAGTCAAAAGTTCGTTATAGAAGGGCAATGGGGTTTCGTGCCAGAAGAACATATATAAAAATAGAAAAAATTGAGAAATCCTCAAAGACTTTTTCAAAATAACTAAATAGGTTGACTTTCGTGAAAACTTTGGTACAATGGTGATGTTTTCACATAACTATGGCACACACAAAATCGCAAGGAGCAGTAAAAGGAAATAGAGATTCGATAGCAAAACGTCTTGGTATAAAGATCTATGGCGGTCAAAACGCGCAGGCGGGAAGCATTATCGTAAGACAGAAAGGAACAAAGTTTTTTCCCGGAAAGAGAGTCGGCATGGGGAAAGACTATACGCTTTATGCTCTTGAAGAAGGAATAGTTTGTTTTAGAAGATTGCGCAGAAAACAAATGGTGGATGTAATGAAAGCTGCTTAAGCAAGGAGCCTATGGATAGCACAGAAACAAGTGTATACGAACTAGAAACAGACCTGCTTCAAGCAAATCCGCTTCAACCAAGGGGAATTATATCTCCGGAATCCCTTAACGAGTTGGCTGAATCAATTAGAGAACAGGGAATACTAGAGCCTATTATTGTTGCAAAAACTCCGGCTGGATATCAAATTATAGCGGGGGAGCGAAGATGGAGAGCGGCAAAAGTGCTCGGCCTCCCAAGGGTTCCCGTTATTATTAAAGAGACAACTCCTCAGGGAATGCTTGAGATGTCTATTGTTGAGAATGTACAACGGGAAGACCTTAATCCTATAGAAAGAGCACTTGCTTATAAAAGACTCATTGATGAATTTGGTCTTGCAACAAATGAGGTTGCAAAAAGAGTTGGAAAGAGCGCTCCTACAGTTTCAAATACCATTCGTCTTCTTTCTTTACCTGACGCCATTAAAGATGCCCTTGCGGCAGGAGTTATTAGCGAAGGACATGTCCGTCCCCTTATATCTTTGGGGGAAACAAAACTTATGCTCGATTTGTTTAAGAAAATTTTGAGAGAAAACAGCACTGTTCGGCAAACAGAAGAGATGGCCCGTCAAATAAAAGGGGAGATTCAAAAAAAGGAACCTGCAGCAAAAGAAGCAAGGTTATGGATTCCGGAACAGCAAGAAATGGCAGAGGGGATTAAGAAAAAACACGGATTAACAAGCGTAGATATTTTTCAGTCAAGATTACTTGCAAGAATTATTTTTGTTGTAAAGGGCGATATTGATGCCACAACGGCCAAAATTAAAGAGATGGTTGAAAAGCTTAACCGGTGAGTTCTAGTTGTCAAAAGGATTTTTAATTCCCCGTATTTTATTTGGCGGCCAATAAACAAAGAAAGATTTTCCGATAATATCTTTCTGTTTTATAGTTCCAAACTCTCTGGAATCAGAACTATGAGACCTATTATCTCCGGAAACAAAATATTCACCCTCGGAAACTTTTATCGTTTCGTTATCTCCCAAAAATGACCCTCCGTACGTTTTAAGCTCTTGGGATACGTAGGAGCCTTCATCCAGCTCTTTTTCATTAACGTATACATTTCCGTCTTTGAGAGCAACGGTATCGGATGGTACGCCGATAATTCTCTTGATAAAATCTTTATCAGGATCAGTTGGAGACTTAAAAACAACAACGTCTCCTCTTTGGGGAGGATAAAACTTAATAGTAATGAGGTCTGTTAGGACATATTCTTTATCATAAAACGTGGGATACATTGATTGACCGCTCACCTGAAAAGGTCGTAATAAGAAAATATAAGTGATTAAAAAAACGGTTGCTGCTAGTAGTACGGTTTGTGCGGTATCAATGAGAAAACCGTAAATCTTTTTAAGAAGAAACATAAATTCTATTGTGGCAGAAGAATACAATCTTTGTCAAATAAGGCTAAATATGATAAGATGAAAATGTTTGGGCTATGGATTCGTAGCTCAGCGGCAGAGCGGTCGCTTCACATGCGACAGGCCGATGGTTCAAATCCATCCGAATCCACCAGATTATTTCACACCCCCAAAATCGCATATGACGATTCTTTTTCTAACTCGCCTTTTCCACCCTCATATCGGAGGAGTAGAAACGCACGTATTTCAGATAAGTAAGAGATTGATTGATGGAAGGCATAGGATTGTAGTGCTTACCGAAAAAAACGAGTATAAGTTACATAATAAGGAGAGCGTTGATGGTATTGAAATTTACAGAATTCCGGTTGGCAAAAATGAGTGGTTTAAGAAATTTCAGATCTGGTGGTGGCTATGGAATCATCGATTTCTGATCAAAAAAGCAGATATTATCCATTGCCATGATGTGTTTTTTTGGTATCTCCCTTTTCGCTTCCTGTTTTTTAATAAACCAGCATATACAACCTTTCATGGATACGAATCTTACCCAGTTTCAAAAAAAGCGATAACAATAAGAAAGATATCTGAAATATTATCATGGGGAAACATCTGCATAGGAGATTATATTAAAAAGTGGTATGGAACAAAACCGACACACGTTTCATATGGAGGAGTTGATATCTCTTCTTCTCATAGGTCTTTTAAAAATAAATATTCCGCTGTTTTTATTGGAAGACTTGACGAGCAGACAGGTATACTCACATATACTGATGCCGTTGAAATTATCAAAAAAAAGATTCCCAATTTTGATTTTCTTGCAATAGGAGATGGAGAGCTTAAAAATAAAATTAGTAGAAAGGTAAAGATTTATGAAGCCTTAGATAATGCATCAGATTATTTTCAAAAATATAATTTTGCTTTTGTCTCAAGATACTTATCTATTCTTGAAGCTATGGCTGCCAAAAGGCTAGTTTTTGCTGTTTACGACAATCCTTTGAAGGAGGATTACTTAAGAATAACACCATGTGCTTCATATATGATTATTTGTTTAACAAGCGATGAATTAGCAAGTCAAGTTCTTTATTATCTAAAGCATTCTAAAGAAGAGAAAGTAAAAATAGATCAAGCGTATAAATGGGTAAAAAAGCAAACCTGGGAAAATGTCATCAGCCTCTATTTGAAGCTTTGGAATAAATAAAATTCTTAACATAATGAGATCAAAATCCGAAAAATATTTAAGAAAATATTTGAGCATTGCTCCGCTTGGTCTGGCTTTATGGAGATCGGTTGAAGCAAAGCATCTATCAACGGTGAAATTAAAAAGGCCAATACTGGATATCGGTTGCGGATGGGGTGAGTTTGCCGAAGCTTTTGGAGAAAAGATAGATATGGGAATTGATATTGCTCCGAAAGATCTATACGTTGCGGCAAAAGGAGGGATGTATAAAAACCTTACTCTTGCTGATGCTAGAGATTTGCCATTCAGAGAAAACTCTTACGGTTCTATTTTTTCCATTAGTACATTTGAACATATTAAGGATACCTCAAAACTTTTGAAAGAAATGTATAGGGTTCTTATGCCGGGCGGTATTTTGGCCATTACAATGGAAACGGATGAGGTAGATAAAAATACCTTTTATCGTCCATTTCTAAAAAATATCGGATTGACGAGTTTGAGTAATTGGTTGACATGGGCATACAATACTAAATTTCACCGTCATACATTGCCTTCAAAAAAAAAATGGATAAAAGATATTAGAAAAACAGGATTCAAGATTGTGTTAGTAAAAGACATAATCTCACCTACCATTACAAAGCTTTATGATATCCTTATTCTTACCTCATGGCCCGCACAAATATTTAGACGAATTATTGGCAGAAGAAAGGTTTTTCGTCCAAAGATACTAGAAGATTTTCTTGTCAAAATATTTTTAAAATACGTTGAAGAGAACGAAAAAATCGGGACAAATCTCTTTATTGTTGCTAAAAAGTCAAAATCGTAGAGTTAGGTAGACCAGTTTTTTCTCTCTCCCAGGGTTTGTTGCACAAAAGAAGCAATTGTCTTTAGCCCCGTTTTTAAATTGCCTTTATTTAGCACACAAAGAGTTAACGGGTTTACTTCAACTGTTACGGATCCTTTCCATTTATGCTTACGTAGCCAGAGAAGTTGTGTTTCGGCAAGAGATTTTTTGTGATTTAGAATTTTTTTTATTCCCTTTGTCCCAATTAAAGTTAGCTGTACGTTTCCGATTTTTTTTAAACCAATCCAGTTCCAAAAATCTGTCCAATCTTTGAAGCCCTGATTTTTTGCCCATACGAGTGATTGGTCATCTCTTGTATCCACAACAACATTGTGTTTTTTGTCGTAGAGCCATTTTTTTATTGTTGCTTTATTTTGATTTTTGATGTTGAATATCTCATATAGTATTCCACCTGCAAACTCTTTCCCGTCTTTGTCTCTTGTCCATTTCTGATTAATAGAGTGAACAACTACAGGGATATTAAGAAATTTGGAGATATTGCTGAGATATTTTTCAGAAATAGTAACTTTTGGAAAAAATATCAATCGTATTGTTAATGCTAATAAGCTTGGCATAAGGTTTATTCCATACTCTTTGTCTAAGCCAGCATCAAAGCGCCAGTTTTGATGAAGACTCTTGATGGAAGTTATGTAGGATAAAGAATCAAGAGGTTGGTTTAAAAAATCCGTCACTACCTTTTTTGTGGGTACCAGTTCAATACCGTCAAAACCTGTGTCGTGGGCAAATGCAATTGCATCTTTAACATTCATCCACAAAATACTTCCTGTTGAGAGTAGAATCTTATTTTTTTGCATATTTAATATAGGGATTAGAGTATATTACAACAATACATATGGAAATGAAAATTTGGAGTTGATACAATACGAGAAGTTTATGGAGTCTACAAAGTGTCCCATTTGTAAATCTCAGAATACATCAGAATGGTATTCTGCAGATATTGATATTAGTAAGCTAACGTTTACGTACGAATTTTCTCCAGAATCTCAAAAAACATTTCGAGTGGTTCGCTGCCATAATTGCACCCATGCGTTTTGTTTTCCATTACCAAAAAATATCTATAAAAATTATGAAGATGTGGTTGATCAAAAGTATCTTCATCATTCAAAGAGCCGTAAATTATCGGCGCAAGCAGTATTGAGTATTATTCGCCCATACGCACAAAATGGGATGTTATTAGATGTTGGATGTGCGACTGGAGATTTTTTGGCCGTTGCCAGAGATTTAGGTTACCATGCTGAGGGGCTCGAGCTGTCGCGTTGGTCTTCTAAAATCACTCGGAAAAAAGGGATAAAAGTATACCAAGATCGCTTGAAGTCACTTGCTCGTCAATTTCCGGCAAAATACGATATTATTACTCTTTGGGGAGTTATTGAGCACTTTGAAAACCCGGCAGATGAAATGCGCTATATAAATCGTCTTCTAAAACCAAGTGGGCTTTTGGTACTTTGGACAGGAGATGTTAATGGAGTAATGAGTCGCCTCTTGGGTCGTCGTTGGTGGTACTGGCAAGGCCAACATGTTCAATATTTCACGCACAAAAGTCTCAACTATCTAGCAAAATTAAGTGGCCTTGAGTATATCGCAACAAAAATCTATCCAATTGCTGCTATTTATGAGCAAATTGATAATTCCTTAAGCAGATATAAGTTTAAACAATATATTATGTGGATGATTAGACTAATGTTTACGATAAAGTCTGTGTGGTTTGTTCGATTGCCTGGAGAAATGCTATGGCTTGCGCGTAAAAAAGCAGAACGTCCACAGTACCCTATTAATAATGAGTGTAAGTAAAAGGCTGAAAAATATTCCTACACTCATTATTTTTGATAATTTATACATTAGCAAATCATCATATGTCAATTCGATATATTGTAATCCTTGCGGGAGCCCTGCATTAATTACGCCCCTTTTTCCAGGATAAATGTCTATATTGTTGCCATTGCTCTTCAGTGACCAACCAGGAAAATATAACGTATTTTCTCTGATAGTAATTGGGGTGTCTGCATTTATAACATAGAGATGTTTCACGGAAGTTCTTTTTAACTCTTTTACTATCGCTTTTCCTTGTATTATCTCTAGGCGTTGTTTTGGTAATTCTGAAAACCAGAAGTTATTCGGATCAGCCCATTTATTGTTCAAAAAGTACGCCGTTTGTCCTTCAACCATTGTGCTTTTCCATACATTTCTTTGAAGGACATCGTCCCCAATTTTCGGTATGACTCTTCGATGTCCCCAATTTAAAATGGTTGAAGCTATAGTAATGACTAAAAGAATATATATAAATTTTCTTTTCCTTCTAGAATTAGAAAAAACAATTATAAAATATCCCGCAATTACTGATGTACAGATAGCAGTAGGTAGCAATAAGCGACCAAATGGAATAAGCATCCAAAAAATAGGAAAAAATTGCCAGATAATTTTTGACAAAGGACTCATAAGAAAGAGAAAGAGGAAGAATATAGAAATCCAAAATAAGTAATACTTTTTTATTTTTACCAAAATCTTATATTTTAATAGTATAAAAACACTAGCAAATACTACAAATAATTGTGTATAGCCAATAATCAAAGCGAGTTCTCCCTGATGGCCTTGAAATAAAAATCCCAATCTCCAAGGAGAATAAAACAATTGAGAGAAAGGATTGAATGATACTTCACTGCTGGGGTTATGAAAAGTATATGGCGCATACAGCAAGAAAGAAATCCATGAATACATTGATGCCGCAATTCCAATGAGCAATGAAGATATGCTTAAAAATAAAGAAATGATGTCATTATTATCTAAGCTAACTAATATTGTAAACAAAATGATAATTCCAAGAATTACAACAGAAAGTAACGGATGCCCCAAAAATAGTAGTATTGTAAATAAACTGGTAAGAATTAAAAAATGAAATCTTCTCTTTCTAGAATATGCAGTGATGAAAAAAAGTACTAGCGGAGCTAGGGCAAAAATACTTGATTCACCAGGGGTTGCTCTAAAGTGAAAGTCAATTAGATGATATGGATTAAACAGATAAAATACGCTGGAAGAAAATGCAGCAAGATGATTATCGGTAAGTGTCTTTATCCACAAGTACATAAAAATACCTGAAGATAAGAACGTTAAGCCTAGAAATATTTTCATGCTTGCAATAAAGCTAAATCCTATAAAGTGAAAAAACGAGATCATATAATATGAAAGAGAATAATTAAAAATAAATAATGGATTTCCATAGGTAGCGTTCAGTTCAGCTGCCCAAGATGGCATAAGATGTCCTTCTCTCAAGGAATCATAGAAGGACATTATTCGGTAGATGTGAATATTAAAATCTCCGCTTTCGTAAACTCCTTTTCTGAAGATACTCATTACTGGCAAGAACGATATAAGAATGAGCAAAAAAAATAGATTAATCTTTCGTTTTGGATATACAAATCTATAGAATAATATTCCAAAAAGCAAAGCTAATGATGCTAATACGTTTATGTATACCATTTTATATGGGTCAACCATGATGATATAATATACGTTAACTTCTATAGAATTCAACTATGAGAATAAGTTTTGTAGCCACTGTTTTAAATGAAGAAAAGACGATTCACTCGTTTTTAAAATCATTAGGTAGCCAATCAAGGTTTCCTGACGAGATTATTATTGTGGATGGAGGAAGTACCGATGCAACGGCGTCGGTAATCTCAAATATCAAATCTCCCCATTTCGCCAAGGCTTCGCGGGGCGGGCAAATCTCAAATAAACAAATAAAATTCAAATTTATCACAAAAAAGGGAAATAGATCTGCGGGGAGAAACGAAGCAATTAAAAGATCATCAAATGAAATTATTGTTTGTTCGGATGCAGGATGTGTTCTTGATAAAGAATGGGTAGAGAATATCACGAAACCCTTTAAAGATAAATCAGTTGACGTTGTTGCGGGATATTATAAAGGAAAGCCAAGATCTATTTTTGAAAAATGCTTAATTCCGTATGTTCTGGTAATGCCAGACAAGGTACATAAAGATACTTTTCTTCCTGCGTCACGCAGTATGGCATTTAGAAAATCAGTTTGGGAAAAAGTTGGAGGGTTTCCTGAGGAGTTTTCAAACAATGAAGATTATGTTTTTGCACATAAACTTAAAAATGTTGGGGCAAAGATTGTTTTTGAAAAAAAAGCTATTGTAAATTGGATACCCAGAAAAAATTTAAAAGAAGCATTTGTAATGTTTTTTAGATTTGCAAAAGGAGATGCAGAAGCAGGAATTTTTCGATCAAATGTCTTGTTGGTTCTTGCGAGATATTTATTAGGTCTTTACATTGTTTTCTTAAGCATTCTCTATAAATCATTTATGGGCGCATATGTCTTGTTTATTTCTCTCCTTCTTTATACTATCTGGTTTATTAAAAAAAATTATCGGTATATTAATAATAAACAAGCAATACAGATACTTCCATTCTTGCAATTTACTGCAGATTTTGCTGTTCTGACAGGTACAACGATTGGTTTGTTGAGAAAAATAGTACGTTTTAATTACTTTTTGTATATAAAACAAAACAAATTCTTATTCTTTATTATGTTTGCTTATGTTTTTGTTATGCTATTGACATTAAAATGGGGCATACCTAATAAAAACCATCCATTTCCTTATCATATGGATGAATGGCACCAGCTTCATGCAGTAGGAACAACATTTAAATATGGAACCCCAAATACTGAAGGTTCTGCAAATGGTACGATGTTTCATTTTCTTTTATCTGGTTTTTATCTAGCGCCATTTACGCTACTTCATCTTATAAATCCTTTCGGATTAAAAATTGATGATTTTATTGTGAGAGAGCGATTATTTGAGATTCTTAGATTAAACACCATATTATATGGAGCTTTATCAATCTTTGTCATTTATAAAATTACCCAAGTTATAAAAGCATCCTCAAAATTGACTTTATTTTTATTTACTTTTACGCCAATCTGGTTATCTTTGAGTGGCTATTTTAAATACGATATCGCACTCTTATTTTGGATTCTTTTCTCAATATTCTTTTTGATTCGTTTTGGGAAAGATCCAAGCAATAGAAATTATTTATTAGCCGTAGTTCCTTCAAGTTTGGCAATAGCTGTCAAAGTAAGCGCAGTGCCATTATTTTTTATCTATATTTTTTCTTATTTTTGGTTTAATCCTTCATGGAAAAGAAATTTTAAATTTTTTTTTATGGGAGTTAGTATATTTATTGGATGTATTCTTGTTTTTGGTATGCCGGATATTCTGTTTGGAAAAGGGAATATATTTTATTATCTTTATGACAATATCATTCATAGCCCAAAAGGAACATCAAATTTTCAATTGGGCATAAATCCTTTTCTTTATTTATTTCTATATCATTATAGAATTATCTTTGGCAATGGCTTAGTGCTGCTTTTTGCTATTTCGGTTTTATTCTGGATTTGGGTATTTTTAAAAGCGGGTTTGAAAAGAAGTATAAAAAAATTTAGAGCTGAATTGTTTCTATTTTTTTCCCTGCTTGTCTTTATTTTAAGCATATTGCCTTTGCAAATATATGCCGTTGGTAATAGAAGTCTTGTGGTGCTGCCGTTTTTAGTGCTAATTATTTCGCTTGCTTTTAAGAAAATGTTAGAGATTCAAAATATCAGGAAGTGGATCATGGGGCTTATTGTTCTCGTTGTTGTAGCTCAATTATATGAATCATTTGCATGGGTATATATCAAACTTGTCAGAAGTCCTCAGGAAATTTCTTCTTCTTGGATAGAAAAAAATATTCAAAAAAATCAAACGATAGGCATAGAAAATATACCAATCTATCAACTTCTTCCGGATATTATTCAAAAAGAATTTTATTTTAATCAATACAATGTTAAACAAGAAAATAGATATACATATCAAATCATTGACAGTAGAAGCAACAGATTGCCTTCTGTTATAATTCTAACGAATGGAGAGACAGAAGCAAAGCTTCTAAAAAAATCGCCGAAGAAAAATTTAATAAAACGTCTTGAAAGAGAAGGATACAAGAAATTGGCGGTTTTTTATCCAGATTTTACATATTACAAAATATATGCTACCGAAATAGATTATTATTTATCAGGCGGTTTGGTTATGTCTCCGGTAATAACTACAGTGTTTATGAAATAAATAACTAATGTAAGAGGTAGTTACAAAAGATATATGGGATATAAAAAGACTGCTGTAAAAGGTGTCTCATGGATAACGTTTCTTAGAGTATCCACAAGAGCCATAACTATTCTTAGGTTTTCTATACTTGGACGGCTACTTACACCAGCACAGTTTGGATTTTTTGGTATTGCATCACTTATCTTGTCATTGTTAGAAGTAATAACAGAAACAGGAATAAATATATTTCTTGTCCAAGACAAAAGAGGAATCAAGGAGCATATTAATTCTGCCTGGGTTGTTTCAATTATTAGAGGAATTGTTTTAACGCTTTTAATTCTTCTTCTTGCTCCATTTATTGCCTCATTTTTTAACGCGGAGAGAGCTTATAAAACAATAGTGTTTATGGCAATTATTCCGTTTATTCGCGGATTTATCAACCCCGGAATCATAGCATATCAAAAAGAATTACAATTTCATAAAGAATTCCGATTACGTTTTATTCTTTTTTTAATAGATGTAGTTGTTGCTACAGCTTTTGCGTTTATTACAAGAGATGCCACAAGTTTTGTCTACGGGCTTATTGCGTCTGCAATATTGGAAGTAATACTATCATTTGCTTTAGTTCCTATATGGCCGAAGCTCCAGTTTGAATATGAAAAGGTAAAACATATTTTTCACAGAGGATGGTGGGTGACAATTACCGGAATATTTTCATATCTTGCGGATAATGGAGATAATTTAATGGTTGGAAAGCTATTGGGGTCGTCATCGCTTGGTATTTATCAAGTTGCTTATAGATTTTCCACCTTATCAATTAGCGAAATTACCAATGTGGTAAATCAAGTTACATTTCCTGTCTATGTAAAATTTGCTGAGGATAAAGCGCGATTATGGAAGGCTTTTCTAAAAGTGACTTTTGTCAGTTCTTTGATCGCATTTTTTCTTGGAGGCGCTATATTTATCTTCGCTAAGCCCATAATACTTTTTTTCATGGGACAACAATGGACTTCTGCGATTCCTGTAATTCAGGTCTTAGCAATTTACGGTATTTTACGTACGATATTTGGGAATTTCGCTCCTGTTTTTCTTGCAGTCGGAAAACAGAATTATGTAGCGCAAATGACATTTTGTCGAGTAATTGGACTTCTTCTATTAATCACTCCTCTCATAATAAGTTATGGAATGGTGGGTGCAGGATATGCGATGCTTTTTTCTATACTTATTGAAATACCTATGATCTTGTATTTTGCGCATATTGTTTTCAAGAAATAGCATAGTGATAAGCTAATTGGTATAATTTTAATAAGGTGAAGATTGCTGTTTTTTACAACTTATTGTTTGGCGGGGCGAAGCGAGTTGTATACGAGCAGGTAAAAGGGTTAACGCAACGCAATCACAGAGTGGATGTGTACCGACTAGATGGAGAAATTGACGTATTTGATCCGTTTCAATTTGCTCATTCAGTACATAAGTATGCATTTGATTTAGGCATATTTCAAACAGTGCCAGTTTTAGACAGATTGGAATATGATTTTAGAGCGTTTTATAATTTAAAGAACTTGCATCATAAAATAGCATCGGATATTGATTCTAATCGATACGATCTTGTGTTGGTTCATCCAGATAGGTTTACTCAATCTCCGTATCTTCTTCGATTTTTAAAAACTCCTTCGGTGTATTATTGTCAAGAGCCCCTTAGAATTGCCTATGAATACTCATTGAGATTTACAGAAGATAATTTTTTAGTAAAAAAACTCTATGAAGAGGCAATTCGTTATATTAGAAAGCGTATTGATCGAGAAAATGTAAGAAGCGCGTCTCTAACATTGGCAAGTTGTTTACACATTCGAGAGCGAATGATTGAATCATACGATGTATATCCAAAAATTTCATATCCGGGGATTGACCCTAAAGTGTTCAAGCAATTGCATCTTAAAAAAAGCAATGAAGTTATTTTTTTTGGTAACAAAGACGTTGTAACAGATGGATATGATCTTGTATATGAGGCAATCCAAAGAATACCAAAACATATTCGTCCAAAGCTTACGATTATATCTTGGAAAAAGGAGAATAAGAAACGACTTACCGATATAGAACTTGTTAAGCTTTATAATAATTCCCTAGCAACACTTTGTTTAAGCAAGCTAGAGACGTTCGGTCTTGTTCCTCTTGAATCTATGTCTTGTGGAATACCAGTTATAGCAACAAACATTAGTGGGCATAGGGAAACTGTGAAAGATGGAAAAACAGGTTTTCTTGTTGATTTTAGTACAAAAGAAATTGCTGATATATTAATTTCGCTTATACAAAACCCTTCTAAATTAGAAACAATAGGTTCCTCTGCGCATAAATATATTATAAAAGAATGGACTTGGAATAAAAGAGTTCTGGAGCTTGAATCAATATTAAAAAATTTTGCTCGTAACCAAGAATGAGGCCAACTCTTTCTATTATTTTCGTATATTATAATACGCCAGGTGAAATTGTTAAATCAGTACAATCTATTCCTCGTGCGGCAGATAATATTTACTACGAAATAATAATTGTAGATAATGCTTCTTCAAAACAAATCTCCTCGATTATTATAAGGAATAAAAATGTAAAAATTATTAAAAATGACCAAAATTATGGGTATGGAAAAGCATTGAATCAAGGGGTAAAACGTGCGTCGGGGAAATATATCCTTCTAGTGAATTCAGACACCCAGTTTAATAAATATGCAATTAAAGACATGGTTGATAGGCTTAGAAAAGACAATAAAATTGGCGTATTAGGGCCTTTGATAGTAAGTGAAAAAGGGAAAATGCTTCAAAGTATTAGCAGTATGCCATTGCTGCCAAGAGCGTTGGTTATATTTTCGTTTCTGAGAAAAATTTGGCCAACAAATATATTCCACAAAATCTATCATAATGAAAACCTAGATAGAACAAGAGAGCAAGTGGTAGACGTAGTGGGAGGCGTCTGCATTTTAATTAAAAAATCAGTTTTTGAAAAAATTGATGGGTTTGATGAGCGATTTTTTATGTATTTTGAAGAAGCTGACTTTTGCTATAGAATCAAAAAATTAGGATATAAAATTGTATTTTATCCTAAAGCAAAAATTATACATTTTGAAGGAAGAAGCATTCAAGATAAGAAAAAGATTCAAAAAATATTCGAACAAAGTAGGCTTCATTTTTTCATAAAATATCATGGGTTAATATTTGGCGTTTTAGGAGAACTTACATTGAGAGCTATATCATTGCGTTTCTTATTTCTTTTTGGAATCTTGGCTCTATCACTATTTCTTAACATATACAGATTAAGCGAACTTATGATATTCATTGGGGATCAAGGGTGGTTTTATCTATCGGCTCGCGACATAATAACTACTGGTAACATACCACTAGTTGGTATCACTACAAGCCATACCTGGTTGCATCAAGGACCGCTTTGGACATATGCTCTTGCATCGATACTTTGGTTATTTCGTTTTAATCCCATTAGCGGAGCTTACTTTACGGCAATTCTTGGTACGATATCGGTTTGGATTCTTTATCGCTTATGTAAAAATTTATTTTCGGAAAAAGTAGGATTTATTTCTGCACTGTTGTATTCCACATCGCCACTTGTGATAATGAATTCTCGATTTGCCTATCATACAAGTCCTATACCACTTTTTACAATCTTTTTTTTATATTCTTGTTACCAATGGATGAAAGGCAAAGTATATTATTTCCCACTTATTATTTTTGAACTAGCCATTCTATATAACCTAGAACTCGCAACTGTCTCTTTATGGATTTTATTCTTAATAATTTTAAGCTATGGGGTTTGGAAAAAAACAGAATTGATTTACAAGCTAAAACAAAAGAAGATTATTCTATTGTCTATTCTAGGATTTCTTCTACCCATGTTTACTATTATTATTTACGATACTATTCATAGATTTGCACAGACTATTAAATTTGTTTCTTGGATTGCATATAGATTGGTTTTATTTCCGTTATCCGCTACCGATAGTACATTCTTTTTTGGTAAATTAATGGAGGTTAATAATTTTTTAATGGAAAATTTAAGGATATTGATAGTTTTTCCCTCTAACATGATTGCTGGAGTTATTTCTATTGGTGCTTTTGTTTGGATTTCAAAAGAAATTCTTATGAATTATAAAAAGAAAAAAGAATCCATTGCATATTTGTTAGTTGTTCTTTTAGTGATATTTCCTTTAGCAGGAATTTTTATTACATTGACTCCTTCCAGTGCATATTTACCTATTTTATTTCCGGGTTATATACTTTTGCTTTCACTGTTTATAAATAAGTTTTTAAACATGTCCAATTTTAAATTAGCTTCTTATGTAGCTATTGCTATTATTGTGGCGCTAAATCTTTTATATCTTTTTAAAAATGTATATATTGACAAGGAAGATATGCGTTATAACGGAAGTTATGTAAAACGATTAGAAATTACAAAGAGAATTATTCAAGATGCAAAAGATGATTCCTATAATTTGATAGGAAAGGGATCCGGATCTCAATTTGAAAGCTTTACTATGAATTATGAATATCTAGCTTGGTGGTTGGGAAAACCTCCTTCTAAGAAAAAAGAATCACTTTCCTTCTTGATTCATGAGGAAGATGGAAAACTATGGTATGTAAGAAAAAACGTTAATAAATGAATCTATCCAATTACCAATTAATGGCGAGAAAAAAATGCCGTTCTTGCTTGTCAGAAAATTTTAAAAATATCCTATCTTTAGGAGAGCAGCATCTGTCTGATTTTGTCAAAACGAACAAAAAGCCTTATAAATTTCCCCTCGATTTAGTTCTTTGTAATACCTGCTATTTGGTGCAGTTGAAGCATACAGTTCCTATGGAATTTCTTTATACGGAAAGATATGGTTATCAATCAGGAATAAATAATACAATGAAAAAAGAATTAAAAAGTATTGTAAATAAATCGTTAAAAAAGATAGAGCCAACCCAAAAAAAATTGCTTGTGGTAGATATTGGTGCAAACGACGGAACTTTATTGAGCTTTTATTCAAAAGATATAATTCGAGTTGGAATAGAGCCGATTAAAAAATTCGCTAAAGAATGTAAGCTGAAAACAAACGTAGTAATAAACGATTTTTTTAACTACAAATCTTATTTTAAAAAACTTAAAAATAAAAAAGCAGATATTATAACAGCAATTTCTTGTTTTTATGATATAGATGATCCAAATCAGTTTTTGACCGATGTTAAGAAGATATTGCATAAAAATGGTATTTTTATAATTCAACAGAATTATCTAGGTGGAATGCTTCAGTATAATGCATTTGATAATATTGTTCATGAACACTTGGAATACTATTCTCTTTTATCGCTTGAGAATTTATTAAAGCGTCATAATCTAGAGATATTTGATGTTGAGATTAGCGCTATAAATGGAGGGAGTTTTAGAACATATATAGCGCATAGGGACAAAAGGTTAATTAAAAACTCTGTAAAGAAATTAAGGCAAAATGAAAGATCTTTGAAACTTACTACGATTGGAACCTATAGGCAATTTGCAAAAAGAGTAAAAAAAATGAAAGAAGAACTGTACTATTTGATAAAAAAACTTGTTAATGAAAAAAAAAGGGTATACATTTACGGCGCATCTACCAGAGGGAATACTCTTCTTCAGTATTGTAAATTGAATAAAAACTTAATTAGTGCTGCCGTTGAAAGGAATCCAGAAAAATGGGGTAAGAGGATAGCATCTGTTGGCATTCCCATTATATCTGAAGAGCAAGCAAGAGTAGAGAAGCCCGATTATATGCTTATTTTGCCATGGTTTTTTAAAGAAGAATTCTTAAAAAGAGAAAAAAGATACATAGAAGGCGGTGGCCACTTTATTTTTCCCTTGCCGCAAATTGAAGTAATATAAAGTTGTTATCTTTGTAAAATCAGTCTAAATGTTGTAAGTAATGCTTCAATAACTTCTTTTATGTTGAAATTTGATTTTTCTGCATTGTAGTGCTTGAAGTTAAAAGATATTTCTCCAAACGAAAATCCTTTCCTGTAGATTCTATAAGCAATCTCCGAAAGAGTTATAAATCCTTTAGATCTTATGGTTCTTAAGTTAATTTTTTCTAATACAATTCGCCTATAGCATCTATAGCCATTGGTATAATCTGTTATTGGTATCTTTAATGTTTGTCTTAGATAAAAATTAGCGATTCTACTAAATATTTTTCTTTTATAACTTAAGCCCTTTATCCTAGATTTCTTTAAGTATTTAGAGGCTATCGCAACATCAAATTTTGCGCACTTTTTAACTAGAAGAGGAATATATCGAGGATCATGGCATAAATCTGAATCCATTTCTATAAAGAATTGTACGCTTTTATTTTTTAATCCTTGCTTGAAACCATCAAGAACCGCAGAACCTCTTCCCCCTTTATTTTTTCTTACTATTAATGTTATTTTTCTACTAAAGGGGAAAGATTTTTTTATTAATTGCGCAGTCCCGTCAGGAGAATTATCATCAACTACAATAATAATTGCATTTTTTGCTTTTTTAAATATTCCCGAAATGGCTCTTCTTATGCTGTTTTTGGCATTATAAGTTGGGATAATTATGGCAATTTGTGGAATCATAAGTAGCATTTTATCATAAAACAAATAAACCTATGCTACAATATTAAATATGGCAAATATAAGCGCGGTAG
>Ga0209542_10005375_pt1 | contig 25587 bp, 25 predicted proteins | sample RifCSPhighO2_01_FD_184028 | JGI IMG/M metagenome (GOLD analysis project Ga0209542, IMG submission 184028) | Soil microbial communities from Rifle, Colorado - Rifle CSP2_plank highO2_0.1 (SPAdes) (version 2) | ecosystem: Environmental > Terrestrial > Deep subsurface > Rock core/Sediment ...
AAATCTCCGGATCAAAGGTTGCTTAGCACCTCCCCGAAGCTTATCGCAGCAACGCCACGTCCTTCATCGCCATTTTGTGTCAAGGCATCCACCGTACGCTCTTAAATTTCCTGTTAAGAAATTTGAAAACCACTTTACCCGCACACTTATGTGCTCGATATTTGCAACTTGCGCCTTGGGCGCCTCGAGCAAATAAGTGTGCGGGTTTTTTCTTTATAGTCTCCTTTCCGGGACCGCTCCCATACTTAAAGACTCTCTATTTAGAGACACAAAAAAAGACCCCGAAGTGTCTCCAATAGCTTTCAATTTTCAATTTGCAATCTTTCTGCCGTTATATTCAACAAAAAACCGCCTCGCGGGCGGCCGATAGACCAAAACAAAACGTCTACGTTTGCCGCCGTTTTTGGATGTTTTTTGTGATATTCATACTGATTGGAGAAGTATAGCCGAAACGAAAAAAGATGTCAACCCGGTAGTAGAGCTTTGGCTAGGGCACAACTTTCATGTAATCCTTCAATCTCTTTTTAAACATCCTTCTGCCAATATTTGTTTTAAGATACCTTTCTCGCCTGCGCGCATCGCTTTCCAATAAACATGCCTCATAGTAAATAAGTTTCCACGGCATATATCGTTTGGTAGAAAAGTTGTGCCCAGAGTTATGTTCGCCCAAACGAGCCTTCAGATTATTAGAAAAGCCAAAATATAACTCTTCTTTTTCTTTTTCACTTTGCAAACAATAAACGTAGAACATAATGAGCCAAAGTCTCACTACCGGGTCAACTCCTCCCCCTATTTCAAGTATTCCCCCGCCACCCATCCGTCTGCGCCAGTTGTGAAATCCACGCTCCACCAAGTATGTCCCTCAGCCACTTGCGGCCCGCCGACAATTACGCCGCCTGTTCCTGCGGGTTGAACTTGAATAACACTTCCCGCAATTCCGGCTGAACTTCTGACATTTAGGTTAGTAGTGGCGGAAACCCAAGAACCCACTGAAATATGGACTCCTTGAACAGACCCTGCCGGATCTACGGTCAAAGTGAATTGCTTTGTAGAAGTTTGAGGGCCAGAGTTCACACTAACATTAAAAGTAAAAGTATAGGGAACAGTTTGTTCAACCCCCGCAACATAGACCTTTGCTGGCGTACCAGTAATATTAATCGAATTTCCATATGATGGGCCAAAACTAAACCCGATAAGGGGGAATCTATTATCCACACTCCAGTTATAACCATTCGAAGGATCAACTCCAGAAGTATTTATAGTGACATAATATGCCTGTCCCACTTTTGCATTAGGAAGAGAAGACGAAGTGGTGATGGTTAGAGCTGAAGAGGGAGGACTTACAGTGACTGTTACAGATTTGGTGATAGACGCATGGCCATCTGCATAAGGAGAGGCATTTAAGATATAGGTAGTAGTCGCGGCAGGGGTAATGGGAAGATAGCCTGAAAGTGTGTAATATCCGATTAAAGAAGATGAAGCAGAAATCCATAAGGCATTGCAATTGCTGGTATCCCAGGAAAGTGTTGAGGACTGGCCGGAGGTGATAGCGGAAGGAGAAGCGGTAAAACTATTAATGATGCAGTTTGAAACCTGGGTGGAGGGATTAACTACAATTGGAAATGTTCTTGTAACATTTGGAACTCCATTTGCTGAAAGAGTAAAGTTTATTGAAGAATTCCCCTCGGCTGATTGAGGTGGTGTGCCGCTAATTTGGATGGCTTGCAATGTGGGGGTGTTGATTAAAGAGACTTTCATCCAGGTATCGTAAACCCCAGTTAGGGAGACGTTAGAAAATATGTTCGAGAGAAAAGATATATTCGCGGTATAATTTTGTCCAACAGTTGCCTCAGGTAATGCATGATAAACTCCGAAGTTTAAATAAGGGGCTTTGAGAGGGTTAACATAGACCTCAACGGTGTCCTGTGGATTATTTTTTACATCAGAAAAATCATTAGTGGAACTACAGGTAATAACGAACTTTCCAGATGTAAAATCTTTAACTGGTATCGATCCTGATGGCAGATTAACGTATAAATCTCCGGGAACGGCGTTCTCGCTTCCGGGGATGTCTAACCAACACCTGCCTGTCCTTATGCTAGTAGTTGTCCAAGATAAAGTAGAAACTGCATTATTATCTATTGCCAGAGGACCATCCAAGCCATTGAGCTTTAGATCCACGCTGGGTTTTGAAGGATCACCACATGGCTCACCAGTAGTTGAGCTGTATCCAGAAGTCGAACTGCAACCACAACGGAAACCTGTTCTGGTATCGTAGCCGGCAGAGGAACAAGTTGTTAAATCTACATTCACACTTAAGCTTGTCTGCGCGCTCTGTCCTATATTGTTTGTTACGGTAAATACAGGCGTGTATAGTCCTCTTGCCAAATAGCTATGAGTAAAAGTTGCTGATTGCTGAGACCGAGGAGCGAATGACATTGCGGATTGACTTTGCGCGTATACATACTCGTCTCCCCAATAAACTGAATATGAAAGATCCTCCCCATTAGTACTATAGGCAGTTACTTTCCATGTTCCCTGCTGGTTTACATTTAATGTTTGCGGTCCACTTACTCCACTGATATTAACTTTCGATGCGTTACATGGCTTTCCGTTTTCATAACTATAAATAGCGCCGGGGGGGCATGGATTGGGTCGAGTAGGAGTGAAAGGGGTGGCAGGGCTGCAAGACACTGCATTTATTCGGGCTCGAGTAATCGGTCCGACATACCCGTCGCCCTGAATGCCATTAGCGCCTTGGAAGCTCCTAGCCGCTGCCATAGTCAGTAACCCAAAATAGCCCGTCGGCTCAGAATTTAGATAGCCTTTTGACTGTAAAAAATCCTGCAGTGTTGAAACTTCGCCGTTCGTATAAATATCTCTGGATCGATATCTAAGGTTGTAATTTAACTGAACACAAGCAGAAGTATCTGGATTAGGATCGATATCCGTTTGAGTCTGCGCTAAAGAAGAAATGGGGACAATCATACTAAGAACCAATAAAACCGAAAGAATACTTATTTTCATTTGCCTAAAGTATACCCCCCCCTCGCAGCAAAAGCAAACGAAAAAGGATGTCAAATGGGGATAGAAATATTTAACTAGGCCGCCTCTGCTTCGTTCTCAATACCCAACACTTCCTCAACTTTTAGCATCATATCGGCAAAAGCCCACTGCACGAGACCCCTACCCCTTTCCCGGGTAAACGCATGAGTATCAACTGAGCCTTTCGCCAATAACTGCTTCAAAAAATCCCTCCCGTAGAGCGCCTCCGCGTAGGCAGGATCGGCTACTTCCGGCGCTTGGTATCTTCCCTTTGAACCCTCAACCTCTTCAATTTTATCTTGATATACCTGTAATAATTTCTCCAGCCTTGCTCTTGCTTCTTGGTTATTTCTATCTAATTCTATTTTCGGCCCTTCTTTTTCTCCACTCTCTCTAGGTTTAGTTTTAGACTCCACCTTCGGTGGAGCTCTTCGAAGTCTGTCCAAAAATTCCATAAATGTTTTTATTTAAGACTATTTTAATTCGACTTAATAATATTATACACCTAGCCAAACGAAAAAAGGCGCCCTTGCGCCTTTTTCGTAAAGTCCGAGAGAAACTAGCCCCTAGATCCTTCGTCGTTCACCTTGGCAAGAAATCTAGCCGCTGTGTCCTTCCCGCCCAAGCCGAAAGCAAGACCCCCGGCCAGTGCGAGCATCCCGACGAGTCCGGTGAAAAGGACACCCATGTACTCGCGCGCAATACCTAGTTCGCCCAGGGCGACGATAAAGGCAAATATCCAGACGGCGTACTTTGCAATCGTCCCGAGCATACTCGCCGAGGTTACACTCATTGCTCGAGTGCTTGCCGCCACTAATTTGGCCACCCCTTGCGAAACTATCGAAGCGATTATTAAGATGAAAGCGGCGACAATAACATGCGGCAGATAGCCGATTACGTCTTCAACCAAGAACATCCTGATGGAATCCAGGCCCAAGAGATCGAGCGAGGGCAGAAGGAAAACGAGGACGATAAACCACTTGGCGACTTGCCCGATAAAGTAGCCGGTGTTTAGATTCATTCCGGCCTGCCTCAATAAATCATCGGCTTTGACCGAAGTCAAAAGCTTGTCAACCTTCAGCGCGCCCAAGACTTGCTCGAAAGCCCTGGCAACCAGAGATCCCAGGACCCAGCCGATAACAAAGAGAACAACGGCGAGTATCAGCTTGGGGGCAAATTGGACGGATCCGATCCACAGATCTTGAAGCGATCGCGAGAAAACATCGCCCCAGGTAACCCAAATATTATTCATAATTAAAACTAACTAACAATGATAAAACTTTTAAGTTTCGACCTTATAAAGCTATTTCCTTTATTATAACAAGTTCTAGACCTTTTTTGGGGTTCGTGTGGATAACTCTTTGGCCTGGAAAATAACCTCGTGGGGGAAATCGAGGATGTCGCGGACAAGCTTATCGTACATATTTAAACGGTAAATGAACTCCCTGGTGTCAAAGGTGGCATAGACAAGCTCCATCCCGATTTCCGCTTCGAGCCTCTTCACTTCTTCCTCGATCTTATTCCGCCGCATCTTGTCCCCAACCACCAGCAAGTCCACCCGGCTGTCCTTATTTTTAATAAAAATGCCGGAAAGGATAAGGAGCTTTACCCGGCCGATTTTCCGGAAATCCTCGGCAATCGATTTTTTGTCCAGAGTGTCAGCGTTGACCAGGAGCCCTTCGATCTCCGGCGCGTACTCGAAATCCGGGTCGAAAGACCAGGCTTGGCCTTTCCTTTTGATAAAGCCGATCGAGGAGAGCATTTTAAGCTCGCGGCGGGCAGGGTCGGAGTTAACCCTGCTCCGCTTCGCCACCTCCTTCCCCTTGAAACCCTTGTCCGGATTAAGGAGAAAAAGCCGCATGATTTTAACCCTGGCGGGACTTCCGAATATTTTCGAGAGGATTTGCATGAACGATATAATACAACAAAAGTATATTTATTTCAACTCAACTTTTCCACCTGCCTCTTCGATTTTCTTTTTCAAGTCTTCCGCTTCGATTTTCTTCATTCCCTCTTTCAGGGTCGAGGGCGCGCCGTCCACCAAGTCTTTGGCTTCCTTCAGACCAACGCCGAGCATTTCTTTCACGACTTTCATGACCGCGATTTTTCCTTCGCCGGCCGAAGCCAGCGTTACTATGAAGGAATCTTTCTCTTCCTTCGCCTCGCCGGAGCTAGCGGAGGCGGGGGCTGCGGCAACCGCGGCCGCACTCACCCCGAATTTTTCTTCGATCGCTTTAACGACTTCGTTTAGTTCGAGAACTGTCGCTTTATCTAACCATTCTAACAATGTATCTTTATTCATAACTTTTATACTTTATAACTTGATAAACTTTCTACTTGTCTTTAGCTACTTCACTAACTGCGATTGCCAACCTCTGCATCGGAGACTGAAGAAGGAACGCGAGTTTCGAGAGCAACACTTCACGTGACGGAATGGTCGCAATTTCCCTCATTTTCTCTGCGCCGACAAACTTCCCTCCAAAGATCCCGCCCAAGATTTTGAGAATTTTCTCTCCAGGTTTCCCAAAATTGTAAATTCCCCGAGCCGGAGCGATCGGGTCAGACCCATAAGCAATCGCAACTTCTCCCGTGAGTTCTGGCATCTCCCCTTCTGCTTTATCCTTCAAGGCGCGAGCAAGCAGGGTCTTCCTTGCTACTTTATAAGAAACGCCTTCTCCTCGTAGGCCCTTTCGGAGCTCGGTTTCATCGGTGACATTTATCCCGTGGAAATTTAGAAAGACCAGCGACTCCGCATCTTTCGCGATTTTTTCCAGCTCCTTAACTATTTCTTCTTTTTTTTCTTTTTTTAACGCCATAAATTAAAAAATTGCGTATCTACCGCAATTAACTTCGACCACTAAATAGGATTTATTCGCCCTTCGACTACGCTCAGGGTAAACCTATTGTCTTTGCGGATGTATCTATCCTAGCACACTTCCCCATTTTCGCAAGTGGTAAAAGTCTGGGTGCCTGTCTCCCCGCCATTGCCAAAGTAGCTCACCAAAAAAACGCCCAAAAGGCCGATAATTATCATGCCGGTAAACATGATGAGCGTTTTTAAAAAATGCCGGGTGAACACTTTTTTAGTATAACACCCGGTAGTAGATTTTGGCAAAGTAAATTTTATAATTTACGCACTGCGTGCATTGCCAAAATTCACTACCGGGTAATACAAACCCCCAAAAGCCCCCTTGTCAGGGGGCCTTAAACCTCGCCCTGATAAGGGAGAGGTTTGGTGAGGGTTAAGGCATATTCGCCCTGGCTCGACTCATTGGACCCAAAAGTCCATCGGCCACAAGGCCATTAGCCGCTTGCCAAGCTCTGGCCGCGGCCATACTAAGCGGTCCGCAAACTCCGTCAACGACAAGTTGCGGGGTAGCGCCATGAGCGTTCAGATACATCTGCCAGGCACGGCAGACATCGCCTCTCACTCCCTGTTTTACCAGGACGTTTACATTTCCATAAGTCGAAAGCGGTGCTCCGCCTCCGGAACCAGGAGTACCAGGTGTCCCCGGAGTGCCGGGAGAAGCCGGTGTAGCTGGGGTTGCAGGAGTAGCTGGAGTTGCTGAGCCGCAAGGCGCCCCCGTCAAAGGACTGAAAGAATATCCGGGAAGACACCCTGGCGCCGGAGTAGCCGGTGTTGCGGGAGTGGCTGGTGTTGCTGGTGCAGCAGAACCTCCTCCACCTCCTCCACCGCTGCCACCTCCACCAGAATCACACTGCACGCCAGAGGGTGTAATCATTATTGTATCTGCCGCCGCACTACCGTTGACTACTACTGTTGCGGTGCCGCTGGAACATGAAGTGGTCACTTCCGTACTGGCATCTCCGCTAACCGACAGATCTCGGGTAGCTGAGGTCACCGTAAAAGAATCCCCTCCGGGAACTACCACGGCAATACTTCCAATACCTACCACCAAGCTGGTTGCTTCCGAACCGGAAACAATTGTTAGATTAATGTCCGGATCAGAAAGGTCAACTGTTGCGTCGGCAGTCCAAGACAAAGCCTGCGCGTTTGCTTGCATAGCTACTCCGAATGATAAGAGTAATGCCAGAGCAAACAATCCTAATCTTAATTTATTTTTCATTATTTTGTTTTCATTAGACCTACAGAATCGACCAGTTAGGAATAATTTTCTGTAGTGCTCTTACAATTAAGGATTGGCCAAGCTTAGCCGTCTGTACCTGCAACTGCGTCAAATACTCCATCTCCATCCGCATCCGAATCACATACATATAGAGCTGCGGCTGGATTAGCGGAATCTGTATCAATAAAGATATCACCTGTTGAACAAGTAGTCGGCACTGCAGTTCCACTTCGAATAGATGCGTTACTTGCCGCGCTTCCGATATCTACAGTATTACCCGCAGTTCCTCCAAGCAGAATCGTGCCGTCCGTGCCATTGGAGATTAGTTCACCGTTCTGCAAGCGAATGTCCGCTGTGGCGTAAGAAACGGCGATGTAAGAATCTATGGCCGCGGAAAAGAGGTCAAGACCGTAAGTAAACTGAGAACCAGCTGTGGAATTCAAAACGCGAACTCCATAAGCCGCTCCGGCATCAATCGCGCCAGAGTCTCCGCCGATAACCGCCAAAAATGCGGCGTCCGCGGTGCTGGCAGACTCTTCACCAACTTCACCAACAACTCCGGCTTGGGGATGATCACTATCTCCCCCATCTGAAACGTTGTATTTACCAATGAGTCCGGCGACGATACTGTCTCCCGCCGCCAGATCGCCCATAACATGACCCATCGCACCCGCGCCGTAGCCGCCGGTGAAAGCAGAAAGGGTTGCATCGGCTTCTACGGACTGATCAGAACCAGCCGCGGTAAAAGTCGGACTTAATACAATTTTTCCGTCCAACGTAATAGACCCGCCATCAGTAGTAACGGTGACTGTAGTCGCATCAGCAGAGCCAAGAGTGATGGCCGCGCTGGTACTGTCCAAAGTCAAAGCCCCATCACTTGTTACCGTCAAGGCTCCAAGCGTAAGGGCCGCATCCGCCGTACCAGCTCCAACTCCCACGACAAGGAAAAGAGCCATCAAAACCAAACCAATTTTTTTTAACATATTTTTATAACTAATAATTTCTAATAATAATTTCTTCACTACCCAATAATGCCCTTAAGGAACGCACCGATGGATAATCAAGAACGCTAAAAGCGTAGTCGACACGCTTATATACTTGTAATTATACAATATAAAAAAATATTACAACATAAAAAGGTGGATATCTTTGCCTGCCCATTTGCTTTTTTACTTTCCCTGCTCGGCTAATTTTTTAGCAATCACGCTATCGGACAGAAGCGGACCATAAAAGACAATGTTGTCCTTTACAAGGTGCAGAACTTGCGGAGCCCAGAGAGCGTCCTTTATGGGATTCAACTGAAAGTTGTTCTTGGCGGGATCTGCCGCATCCTTGGTAATTTGCAGAATATATCCATTTTTAAGCTGTAAATCCGGGGTGGTCGTTAATTTACCTACATATACTTCCCCGGTCGTAAAATACACTATTGAATAATCATCTTTCATTATCCCCAGTTTCTTGCCGAATACCCCGACAAGCACGAGGACTAAAATTATTATTGACACAACTAACCATTTTATTTTATCTTTCATCATCACAATATTATATCAATAGCAAAAACAAAAAACCACCCCGTCGGGTGGTTTTTCGAATACTTTTTAAGGCGTATTAACCAGAGAATCTACCGCTAGCAAACTTTATCTCTGATTTAGAGAGATAGAGTTAGACTTATAGACGTCATCAAGAGAACCTTCAAATAGTCGGTCTCCAGCTGCGTCAGTCTCGTTCCAACCAAGACCTTCCCAAGCTACTTGAACGAAGCTGTCGCCTACATCCGCGATTGCTCGAATAGCAACTCTGAATGTTTCGGTTTCACCTTCGCTAACTAGCCAGTCGGCGGTTGGAGCCGTTGCCCCATCAGTAGTATACGAACAGGTAAGAGCTATGCTTGCATCGGTTCCATCTGTTTGAGAGAAGTTGAAACCGTCTGGTGCGTCTCCGATAACCAGAGTGCCATCAGCATCCTCGGTGCAGGTGTTGTCAATGTAGACATCGCCATCAACCGCGGTGACTGTGAACGCTAAGTTAAAGGTTACTTCATCATCTTCACCAGCAAAGCCTCCAACGATGACCGGATCGTTGTCCCAGCCATCAGTATCGAGCGTAAACGTTACATCATACAATTGATTTGCCTCACCGGTAGCTGTACCGGTAATGTCACCATCAACAAGCTGTTCTCCGCTCTCATCTCGAACGTCCACCAGGGCGGCATCGTCGGTCTGAGTTTCGAGGAGTTGAGCAAGGATAGTGTCACCCTCGGTCAAAGCTCCGGCAACGGATAGGAAGTCAACTTCAATGAAAGCGTTTACTTTATCGCCAGCGTCAAGGACGTAGTCGACATCGTCGAACAATATTTCTCGGTTGTTAGCCGCAACTTCGTTATAAGAAGCTGTGCCATACTCTTGGCCGTCAATAATGAGTTTAACTGCCGGGGATGTTCCGCCGTCAATCACATCGTCAACATCGGCTGCGCTAGTGACCAGGTCAACTCCGAATTCTCGGATTTCTAGGTCTGAAGTTCCCTCAGCTTCCAGGGTGAAAGCCAGGATTTTAACGTTATCAGTGGTATCAGTTGCATGCACATTAATCATGTGCGATGTGTTGATAGCCTCAGCTGCTGAACCAGTTTGCTCCGCAATCTGGAGTTCCGCGTCAGTTGCTGTTGCGAACAATTCAAAGGTGAATTGTCGGGTTACGCCGTTGATGTCCCCGGTCGCGTCATCAGTAATAATAGCTCCGGATGCATCTTCAAAGCGAACGCTCTCAACTTCCAAGGTCCAGGTCTCGCCATCATCATTGGAGTCGAGGTTGCCTACACCTGAAACTGCCACAACCAATTCGCCGGTGCCTCCAGCCTCGATGACAGCATCACCCGAAAGGGTTAAGGTCTTGTCGAAGTTGTTGTCGTCATTGAAGCCGTCAGCGTCTGCTCGGGCAACTTCTTCACCCTCGAACCAGACAGAAACTTCGGTTCCATAGTCTTCGAAGTCCTGATCGGCGGTTCCTTGTGTGAAGTCAAGTCGCACAGCGGTAAGCCGGAGGTCAGAACCATCATCTGCGTCAATATCAAGACCCAGGACTTTTACATCCTCTGTGTCCTCGCCTACTTCCTCACCACTGAGAGAAGAAACGAAGTCAGCGTCTTCGATCGATCCAGCTCCGCCTGTCAGGCCAGCAGCCGGTGCTGCGCCACCTGTGCAAGACGCGCCAGTTGTCGAGCTAAACGCGTATCCAGGCAGACAACCTGCTGGAAGAGTTGATCCTCCCGAGCAAAGCAAACCTGTGGTTACGCTATAGCCAGAAGCTGAAGAACAGCCTGCTGGGAAAGTACCACCGGCCATTACTCCTGCAAGTGATGCGCCGGTCATCGGACCGACAACACCATCAGCAACGAGACCGTGAGATGCTTGGTAAGCCATCACAGCCGCTTTAGTCATAGGACCAAAGTTGCCGTCCACAGCCAGACCACCCAGGGTTGTTTGAAGTGCCATAACTTGGGCACCGCTTGAACCTTGCCTTAGGGTTACGGTGTGCATGTAAGCGGCGTCTGCAGTCTGGGCAAGCATCATCGCTCCCACAAAAGCAGCGGCTACAATCATCGTTCCCAAAAGGATTTTTGATTTCAATACATTACTCATAATATTTTTTTTAATTTATTGCGCTACTAATTTTAGTTTCGACAAACTAAGAGCGCACTCTTTCTATCACTACTCTCCCGCATTAATTTTTAATAAATAATAATGGGCGGGAAAATAATGAACAGATACAAACTTACATCGTCCTCCGCCTGAGGCGGAGGGCAATGACAGTTGTTATTATAATACGCCCCTAAAATATGGGCAATATTACCTTTGTGGATAACTTTCCACTTTTTCCCCTTATTAATTAGGGGTTTGTATATTATATAACGAAACTAAGGCCAAAAAGTTACAAGAAACCGTTATGATGATTTAACGAAATACTTGCTCCCCGCCTGCAAAAGCTATGCTTTAGCATTGCGGGCAGGCAGCGTTAAGAAGTATCTAGCCCACCTTTTTTCCCCTGTCCGATAGAGCAGATTGTCCTTTACCATAGAGACAAGTTCTCTTTGAAGTGTCTTTTCGCTTATTGCTTGTCCTTTAGATTTTAACGCCTCTCCAATGTCCCTTATGCTCATCCCTCCCGCTTTATCCTTTAAGACATTTTTGATATTTTCTTTTCTTTGATCTCTATGCTCATTAGATTTGTCCGATACGTTCCGAAGGGCATGAAGAAGAGTGCCTCCCCTCTGTACACCGATCCTAGTTTTCTGTCCTTTAGGTGAAGCCGGCAATAATTCTCTCTCCTCGCTCTCTGCGAAAAGTTCAGAGAGAGCGACCGGGCTCCGATGCGTGCCTTCGATTGACCTCTTCAGTCCCAAAAACTCTTTTTTAAGAATGGTGGAATTCATTTCCGAAATTAAATTGATGGCCGAGGCGATATCCAAGAAAGACAATGTTTCAGAAATTTTATTAGGAGCATTCCCCGGAGTGGCATGCATGTCCGATATGATCTCCGTCCCCAATGTCCTTAATTTATTCCTCAAGGGCTCCTCCTTGTCCATTATGTCCGTTACCATATAAAGCGCCGTAATAAGCTTATTTGTCTTATTATGGGAAAGGACTGCGGTGTCCTTAAGAGCCCTGTCCGTTTGAAGAGAAGTGTCTTTTAGACTTTTTTCTTCGTCTGTCATGGTGTCCATTATATATACCCGCACACTTATTGCAAGTCCAATACAAATAAGTGTGGGGGTATAGGACAGCAGTAAAATCCTGCCTAGCGCATGGCGCCTAGCCCATGCTAAAATACACATATCATGGCAAAAAATGGCAAGCAAAAAGCAAAAGAAAATTCCCTAAAACTAAAAATAGAAACCAAGCAAGGGATACTCTCGGTGATTTTTTTTGTTTTGGCAATCTTTTTTTTAATGTCCGCTCTCAAGATCGCCGGGGTAGCCGGTGAATTTTTTTACGAAAAACTGCATTTTCTCCTGGGGGTCGGATATATTCTACTGCCCGCCCTCTTTGCTCTCCTCGGAATCTCTTACTTAAAATCCCGGGTCCCAAATATCGGCTGGATGCGTTTCGCAAGCTCGGTAATTTTTTTGCTTTCCAGTTTGGGCATCATCGACATTTTATCGAAAACGCACGCCGGAGGACTCTTGGGAGAAATTCTGCCGGCGCCCTTGGTTTCCCTTTTTGATGTTTACGCGAGCATCGTCTTTCTCCTCGCCCTGCTCATAATTTCAATCTTAGTCATCTTCGATGCCAAGATAAGTTTTGGAGCGGTATTAAAAGTTCGCGATTGGCTAAGAAAGCGGAAAGAAAAGGCGGAGGGAATCCCAATAAAAATGGAAGAACCGGAAGAAGAGACGAAGGAATCCGTTGAAGAGGTAGAAGAAAAGGAAGTGGAACCAAAAATCTCAAAAACGGAGGAAGAAGAAATGCCGATCCGGAAAAGACGAAGTAGTTCTGCTTACACTCCCCCGCCCCTCTCTCTCTTAGAACCGGACCAGGGCAAGCCGAATACCGGAGACATCAAAGCGAACGCCAACATTATCAAGCGCACGCTCGCGAACTTCGGCATCGAAGTGGAGATGGACGAGATCACCATCGGCCCCACCGTTACCCGCTACGCCTTGAAGCCGGCGGAGGGAATGAAGCTCTCGCGCATTGTCGCCCTGCAGAATGACCTGGCGCTCGCCCTGGCCGCGCATCCGCTACGGATCGAGGCGCCGATCCCGGGAAAATCGCTGGTCGGCATTGAAATTCCAAATCGAGTGAAATCGATTGTCGGCTTGGCTACGCTCCTTGCTGATGACAAATTTCAGAACTCCTCAAAATCGCTCACCATTGCCTTGGGCCGCGAAATCTCCGGGCGGGCGGTTTTCGGAAACCTCGCTAAAATGCCTCATCTGCTGGTTGCCGGGGCAACCGGAAGCGGAAAATCAGTCGCCATCCACTCAATGATTACTTCACTTCTTTACCGGAACTCTCCGGATGATCTTAAATTGATTATGATCGACCCGAAGCGGGTGGAGCTCACCCTTTACAACAATATTCCTCATCTCTTGACGCCGGTTATTACCGAAGCAAAAAAGGCGATCCTGGCGCTCAAGTGGGCGGCGAAAGAAATGGATCGCCGTTATGATATTTTGGAAGCCGAGTCGGTGCGGGACATCGAGTCTTACCATAAAAATGTCCAGGATTTAAATCAAGAAAAAAGTGCAGATGAAGTTGACCGCCTGCCTTACATTCTCATTATTATCGATGAGTTGGCCGATATTATGAGTACTTATCCAAGGGAACTTGAGTCGGCGATCGTGCGCTTGGCCCAGATGTCGAGGGCGGTCGGCATTCACTTGATTCTTTCTACCCAGCGGCCGGAAGTGAATATCATCACCGGCCTGATCAAGGCCAACATTCCCGCCCGTATCGCGCTCAGGGTGTCTTCCCAGGTTGACTCGCGCACCATTCTGGATACCGGCGGGGCGGAGAAATTACTGGGAGCCGGCGACATGCTCTATTCTTCCGGCGAAACCCCGCCGGAGAGACTACAGTCGGCTTTTATCTCTGAAACCGAAGTGAAAAAGGTTGTCAAGTATCTGGCGGATAATTACCAAGACGAAGTTTCCGAAGAAATTGCGTTTAGCGAAGGATCTATTTCCGCGGATAAAAGCGTCTTCGAAAGTTCAATCGACGATTCCGAGCCCGATGACGAGATGTATGAGGAAGCGCGCGCTTGCGTCGTCGAAGCAGGCAAGGCATCCACTTCCTATCTCCAGCGAAAATTGAAACTGGGCTATGCCCGGGCGGCGCGGCTCATGGATATGCTCGAGGAACGCGGTGTGATCGGTCCGGGCGAAGGGGCGAAGCCCAGAGAGGTCCTGGAGAAAATAAATCGAGACGAAGCGGGAAATAATATTCCGGCATAAAAATGACTCCAAGATGACCCAAGACGCGAAGAAAATAGCAAAAATCATTTCGATCTCGGCGTTTTCTCTTCTCATAATCATCTACGCGCTTTTCCGCTCCCGAGATCTCATCTTCGGGGTAAAAATCAGAAATGTGACCCTAAGGCCGAGCGAGAACATCGCAAGATTGGAAGGGAACGCAAAAAACGCAATCAACCTTACGCTAGACGGTCGGGAAATTTCAATCGACCAGGAGGGAAACTTTGACGAAACGATTGCATTACTTCCAGGATATAATATAGTGAGCATAAGCGCCTTGGACAAATTCGGGAACCGAGACGAAAAAAGTTATCAATTAATTCAATAGAACCATGAAAAAAATCAAAGAGGAGAAGGGGTTAGTCTTGGAAGATACCCTGAAAGCGATCCAAACCAAGTTCGGCGAGGGGGCAATCATGAAGATGGGGGACACGCCGAAGGTGGGAATCAATACGATTCCGACCGGATCCCTTGGCCTGGACATGGCGCTGGGAGTGGGCGGGGTGCCGCGCGGGAGAGTTATTGAAATATTCGGCCCGGAATCCTCCGGCAAAACGACGCTGGCGCTGCACATCGTCGCCGAGGCGCAAAAGCTCGGGGGAATTTGCGCTTACATTGATGCCGAGCACGCAATGGACCCGGAATACTCGAAAAAGCTCGGAGTCAATATAAATGATTTGCTGATTTCCCAGCCGGATACCGGCGAGCAGGCGCTCGATATCGTGGAAAGCTTGGTGCGCACCGGAAAAATCGACGTGGTGGTGATTGATTCGGTGGCCGCGCTGACCCCGAAAGATGAAATCGAGGGCGATATGGGAGCGTATCATGTCGGCAAGCAAGCTCGCCTCATGTCCCAGGCGCTTCGTAAATTAACAGCCATAGTTGCCAAATCAAAAACCGTCGTCATTTTCATCAATCAAATCCGCATGCAGATCGGAGTGATGTTCGGCAACCCGGAAACGACTCCGGGGGGGAAGGCGCTCAAGTTCTATACCTCGGTCCGCTTGGATATCCGCCGGATCGCGCAAATTAAAAAGGGAGAGGAGGTGGTCGGTTCGCGCACCAGAGTGAAAGTTGTGAAAAATAAAGTCGCCGCCCCCTTCAAGCAGACCGAATTTGACATTATCTACAACGAAGGAATTTCCAAAGAGGGAGAAATTATGGCTCTGGGAGAGAAATTTAAGATTATCGAAAAAACAGGAAATTCATATTTTTATATACCCGGCGGCGAGGCCAAGGAGAAAATAAAATTGGGCGTGGGTTATGACAATACCCGAACATTCTTGAAAGAGAACAAAAAAGTGGCTGATCAAATCTTGAAAGAAATCCGCAAAAAGTTTGCCGAACAAATTTAATTTTGCTAATATCTCCCAATGCTCCAATACAATGAGATTCGGGAGAAAAAAATAATCATTTATAACGGCGAACCGGCTGAAGTGGTGGAATCGCACGTGGCGCGCACCCAGCAGAGGAAACCGCAGAATCAAGTCAAGTTAAAAAGTTTGATCTCCGGCAAAACGATTGCCGCAACTTTTCACGTTTCTGAATCCGCTGACGAGGCAGATATTATTAAACGTGATGTTATATTCTTGTACCACAATAAGGGAGAATATTGGTTCTGCTCTCCGGAGGACAAGAGTAATAGATTTAAATTAGATTCAAATCTTTTGGGTGAAACCGCGAAATTCTTGAAGGCAAATGAGAGGGTAACGGCGCTAGTCTGGGAAAACAACGACGAAGGGAAAATCATCAAGTTGGCTCTCCCGATCAAAATGGAATTCAAAGTCAAAGTTGCCCCGCCGGCCGTCCGCGGAGATACTTCCAAGGGGGGAACAAAAATTATTACGCTGGAAAATGGGGTGGCTCTTTCCGCGCCGCTATTTATAAACGAAGGCGACACAATCCGGATCAATACTGAAACCGGGCAGTACGTGGAGAGGGTCTAATCACTTCGCAACGAAAGGAAGTAACCCCAGGAAGCGAGCGCGTTTCACCGCTTGCGCGAGAGAGCGCTGATTGCCGGCGGTTACCCCGCTCTTCCGGCGATTTTGAATCTTGCCGTTCGGGTTCAAAAAGCGGCTTAGGATTTCAACGTCCTTATAATCAATGTATTTTATATTGTTGGCGGAAAAAAAATCTTGGCGCATGTTAGAAAGGAATATCCTCGGGGCTAATGTCTTCTTCCGGGTATTCGACTGCGGCCTCTTCCGGCTCGGCTCCCGCTTTGGCGGCGGCTGGCACGGCGTTTCCTGCTCCGCCTCCCTTAGGCCCGAACTGCGTGCGCTCGGCGACAATTTCTGTTCTATATTTTTTCTCCCCGCTGTTCTTGTCTTCCCAGCTTCGAGTCTGGATCCGCCCTTCAACCAGGATCGAGCTTCCCTTCTTCATGTATTGGGCGACTGTCTCCGCCGACCGGCCGAAGGTGACGACGTTATGGTAATCGGTCGATTCCTGCCGGGCTCCGTTTTTGTCTTTCCAAACCCGGTTGGTTGCGATCGAAAAAGAGCAAACTTTCACTCCGGAGGGCAGAGAGCGGAGTTCCGGATCGCGAGTCAGGTTCCCTATAATGATTGCTTTGTTTAAATACATGGCTATAAGTTAAAAGTTTATAAAGTTATAAAGTTGAAAATTTTTATTTTGTAACTTCTTCGGTCGCGACCATCGCTTCGATTTCTTTATCGATCTCTTCTTTGTTGATCGGGCCAGTCGCTTCCTCTTTCTTTCTCACGATCGGAGGTCTTCGGTAAGGAATATCCCGAACAAATCTCTTGGTGGCGATGGTGTTTTCTTTGACCGTCCTAAAAATCAAAAATCTGATCAACTGCGGATTTTGTGAAAGATTTTTTTTCAGCTCCAAAACTTTTTCAGGGTCCATAGCAAATTTTATCCAGCCGAAATAAGCGGCGTTCAATTTCTGCCTGCTGTTCGATACAATTTTCTCCATACTGTAGGCAAGGGGAATTTTCTTGGGAATCTCGTCAGAAATCACCTCGCCGCCTTGTTTTACCACCGAATCTTTCAAATTGGCGTACTCCTTCCCCACTTCCTCATCGGTAAGAGTGGGCAAGAGCAAATATCCGAGCTCGTATATCTTCAGTTCCTTCTCCTCATTTTCTTCACTCATTAGACCTGATACTAGCAAAAACCCTACAAATTGTAAACCCGTACACTAAATTTTAGTGTCCGGGTAAACCCGTCGAGCGTTGGAGATAATCGCTTCTGCGACTTCGCTCTCCGGTAAATTTTTTATCTCGGCGATTCTTTTCACCACTTCGCTTACATACACGGGCTCATTGCGCTTGCCACGATAGGGCACGGGGGCAACGTAGGGTGCATCGGTCTCCGACATAATCATCTCGAGTGGAATATTTTTTATCACCTCATCATAATCGTGGGTAAAAGTGATGACGCCGGTAAAAGACAAGGTGAAACCGAGCTCGATGAATGCTTTTGCTTCTTCCAAACTTCCGGCAAAGAAGTGAATATTACCTTTTACTTTTGTGTGTTCTTTCAGTATCGCTAATGCATCTTGATACGCCTGTCTGATGTGGAGCATTAAAGGTTTGTTGAATTCATTTGCTAGTTCTATTTGCGCAATAAACGCTTCTTTTTGCTTTTCGATCGAATCGGAATCCAATCGATAATAATCCAATCCGCACTCGCCTATGCCGACAACTTTGGGATTTTGCAAAAGCTCCCGATATTTTTCTTTGTCAAATATTTCTCCGCGGGAAGTAAATTCTTTGCCCTCCTCACCGAATTCATGCTTGTCATGAAATGAGGCGCTGGTGTGGATCGGGTGGAGGCCGACGATGGCGTAAACCCCTTCTTTATATTTTTCGGCAATTTCAATCGCTTTTCTGGAAGTATCGATTTGCGTGCCGACATTGATTACCCAAGTGTCGTTCTCGAGCGCGCGCTTGATAACCTCTTCGCGGTCAGCATCAAAGGCATTAAAATTAACATGTGAATGGATGTCGATGTATTGGGGCATATTAGTCTTTGCGTAAAAATAACGGCTTTTCCGGTTTTCTGTTTTCTTTGATTAATTTTTGTATTTTTTTTGAAGTCTCGGGCATAGCCAGAAGAAGAGATTGGGCAATTTGATATAACTCATGAGTTAGCTCAGTAATTATTTTTCGAGTACCTCCTGGATCAGTTTTAAAAAGCTTGTAGGGTTCTTCTTCTTGGATTTTTTTATCCAAGTCCTGAATTCTCTGCCAAACCCTATCCATGTATTTTTTTATTTCGAAATTATCCAAATCCTCATCTTGGTAAGAAGTCCTTGTCTCTCCCGTACCGGCAATTTTATAATTTTCCGCCATGGTTAAAATCCTGGAAACCAAATTCCCCAATCCATTCGCCAAGTTCGCATTGTAAGCTTCTTTTATTTTTTCGAGCGTGACATCGCTATCCTCGAATGGGTGCACATGCCGCAGTAAAAAATAGCGGACGGCGTCTACCCCATATTCTTTGACTAAATCAACTGGATTAATAACATTGCCCAGAGACTTGCTCATTTTTTGCTCCCCGGAGGTAATGAATCCGTGATAAACAATCGTGTCGGTTGTGGGTAGCCCAGCAGACATGAGCATCCCCTGCCACATTACCGACTGGAATTTCACCATGTCCTTGCCGGCAGTTTGAACTGTTTCGCCGTTCACCCAAAATTTTTCAAAAAGAGATTCCTCTCCCCTTGATAAGGGGGAGTGGCCGGAGGCCGAGGGGGTTTGCGTGGGCCAGCCCAGGGTCGAGAGATAATTTACAAAAGCGCCAAACCACACATACATAACCTGGGTATCGTCTCCCGGGACTGGAATTCCCCAGCTCAGGCGCTCTTTGCTGCGCGAGACTGAAAAATCTTCCATCGCATTTTGAGTAAAATCAATCGCCTCCTTCCGGCGCCATTCGGGAAAAACAGATTTTGGTTCTCGGAGATATTTCAGTAAATCGTTTCGATATTTTGTAATTTTGAAAAAATAATTCTCCTCTTCAATTATTTCAGGAGTAAGGTTTGGATGAATGGGGCACTTTCCGTCCACTAGATCTCTCTCGGTGATAAATTTTTCGCAGCCGACGCAATAAAGCCCCTTATATTTCTTTTTATAAATATCGCCATTCTTGTCGCAGAGCCGCCAGAACTCCTGAGCCGCCGCGACGTGCTCGGGGCTGGTTGTTCGAATGAAATTATCCGTCGAGAGATCGAGTGTTTTTTTAAGATCTAAAAATTTTTGCGCGTAATGATCCACATAATCCTGTATACTTTTCCCTTCCTGTTTGCTCGCTTCCCAAATTTTCTGGCCGTATTCATCCGTCCCGGTGCTGAAAAAAACATTCCCCTCGCCCAGGATGAGTCGTTGGTAGCGCGCAATCGCATCCGATTGCACCAATTCAAGCGCAAAGCCGATGTGGGGATCGGCGTTGACGTAGGGAATTGTCGTCGTAATATACAGACTTTTACCTTTGCTTTTACTCATTGTTTGACTCGCGTGAGGGCTTTCTTTTTTTCAAGATCACCCAAGAGCTCCATCACAAAGACGGCAAGCGGAATCGCGAGGATCATCCCCCAGACTCCCCCCAGTTCATAGCCGACCAAGATCGCCAAGATAATGACCAGGGGCGAGAGCCCGACAATACTTTTGATAATGAGGGGCGCGAAAAGAAAAACTTCAAATTGATGGATGATGAGGTAAGCCCCGGCCACCATCAGCGCACTGGAAATTCCACCGGAGAGATAGGAAACCGACGCCGCGGGGATAAGCGCAATAAGCGTCCCGTAGGGGAAAAGCCCCATGAACCCGGCGATTAGCGCAAGTAGAAACGCGTATTTGACCCCAAGCAGAGATAAGACCAGGTAGACTAGGATAGCGTCCAGAACTCCCATCACCATCTGCCCCTTGATCCAAAGGGCGATTTTCCGTCGGGAGCGTTCCCAGAGGTCGACCGCGTAAGTTTCGTACTCGATCGGCAAAATAATCCGCAGAAAATTCTCGATCCCGCGCTCCTGAATCGAGAGGTAAAAAGAAATAATCACGATCAAAATGAGATTGAAGATGCTGCCGAAGGCGACGGAGAGCGTTTGGAAAAAGCCGGCGGAAAGATTGGAGATAAAGGCCTTGGAAGTGGCGAAAAGAGTGGTCAGAGAAAAACTGTGTGAAAGGTTGGCGACAATATCTTTGGCGCCGGAAAAGGCCTCGTTTTGAAAATAATTCAGGAGCGACGAATTGGGGACATAAGACGATAAGAAGACGGAAAAATTATAGACTTCGGTGATCAGGAGCGGAGCAAAGAGGTAAAAGAGCCCGGCCATAATTAATATTGCCAGCACGTAGGAAACGATCACTCCCGGCACTCGGCCGATTTTAATTTTGCGGAAGTAGGGGATCGCCGATTCGACAAAAGAAGCGATCACGATCGCGGTCAAAATGACCAGGATAAACTCCCGAAGCACCCAGATCAGAAAAACACCAAGAACAATCAGGACCGCCCGAATCATCGTGCCGGTCGAGACGGAGAGAGTCACCTCTTTCTTTTCAAGCATAGAAATATGATATCACAAAAATCGCAAAAAACCACCTTAAAATTTGAGAATTTTCAGGAACTCCTTTTTTTCGGAAAAGGGGCCGATCAGCGCGAGGTTCAGCTTCTTCTCATTAAAAATCTCTTCGGCTAAATTTTTTATTTGAAGAGCGGTCACTTGCCGTATCTCCCCTGCCTTCTCTTCGATCGTGCGCGTCTCGCGTTTTAAAAGTTCTTGCAGCCCGTAAAAACTCGCGATCTCGTCGCTTGATTCCAGAGAGAGCTTCATATTGCCGATCAAATATTCTTTTACCTTATTCAATTCGTCCGGAGTAATTTTCTCCGCCGTTAATTTTTTGCATTCTTCCAAAATTACTCCGATCACTTCACTGACCCTCCGATTGTCCACCCCGGCGGAAATTTGGAAAAATCCGTGATCGGTATAAGGATCGTTGTGGGCGCGGATGTAGTAGCATACGCCCATCTCTTCGCGGAGTTTCTGAAAAAGGCGCGAGCTCATGCCTCCACCCAAGAGGCCCGAGAGTACCGAGAGGGCGGGAGTCTTTTTGTTGAATAGGCTGTGGCTCCGGCAGGCCAAAACAAAATGTGTTTGGTCGGTTTTTTTGAATTTGACCAGCGCCACGGGCTTCGCCTGCGATTCCCGGACTTTAATTTTTCTGGACTTCCTGCCGCGGGGAACTCCAGAGAACATTTTTTTTATCACCCCTCCCACATTATGCTTCTCAATATCTCCGGCCACGACAATGATGGTCGCTTCCGGCAAATAATGCATTCTTTTATAAGAAAGGAAGTCGGCTCGCTTCATCCTCAAAATATTTTTTTTCTCCCCGGCGATATTCCAGCCGGCCGGCTGATCTCCGTAAAGAAGCTCCATCACCAGGTCCTGCACATGCCGCTGCGGCATGTCCTGATACATGTTTATCTCTTCAATGATCACCCCTTTTTCCTTCTCCATTTCCGCCTCCGGGAAAGTCGAATTGAGATAGATGTCGAAGATCACGTCGGCAATTTGCTTAAAGTGTTTGGCGTCCGACTTGGCGTAGTAGCCGGTGTACTCCTGGGCGGTAAAGGCGTTGTATTCGCTCCCCAAGGCGTCGAGCTCTTTGGAAATGTCGATCGCTTTGGGCCTTTTCGCCGTCCCCTTGAAACACATATGCTCCAGAAAATGCGAAATTCCGTTCACTCTCTTTGCTTCGTACTTCGATCCGGCTTCCACCAAAACTAAAACCGTGACCGTCGGATTATCCTTCATCGGCACGGTAATCACCCGGAGACCGTTAGCTAAAACTTTTTTGGAAAACTTCATTTATATTTTTTCCCTGATGTATTTTTTCAGGTCGGCAACCTTTACTCTCTCTTGTTCCGCGGTGTCGCGATCGCGGACGGTAACCGTATCATCTTTAAGCGTATCGAAGTCAACCACGATGCAAAACGGCGTGCCGATCTCGTCTTGCCGGCGGTAGCGCTTGCCGATGTTGCCGTTGTCATCCCACATTACTCGGCCAAACTCTACTTTGAGGGGCGCAAAAACCTTTGTGTTCGCGTATTCGACAAGTTCCGGCTTGTTTTTCAGGAGCGGCGAAATACAAGCGATAACCGGCGCGATATGGGATTTTAAGCGCAAATATACCCGTGTTTCTTCTTTTTTCTCATCTTCTGCGTACGCGGAAAGGAGAATCGCCAGCACCGCCCGATCGACGCCAAAAGTCGGCTCGATAACGTGGGGGACTATTTTTTCTCCGCTCTCCTCATCCAGATATTCTAATTTATGATTTTTCAAATCAAAGTCCGTGCGATAAGCTAGGCCAAAGAGCTCTTTTTTCCCGAAGGGATAATCGAATTCAAAATCAATCGTTTGCTTCGAATAGTGGGCGCGTTCCTCCTCTGGCACTTCGAGATCATGCACCTTGGCCATATCGATGCCCGCTTCCTCCATCCACTCCAGCATTTCTCCCTTCCAGTATTCAAAATATTTTTCCCACTCGGACGCCCGGACAAAATATTCTATTTCCATCTGTTCGAATTCCCGCAAGCGGAAAAGGAAGTCCCGCGGGGCGATTTCGTTCCGAAAGGCTTTGCCGATCTGTGCCAGGCCAAAGGGAAGTTTCGGATGATAGGCGTCGACGACGTTCTTAAAATTCACAAACATTCCCTGCGCGGTTTCGGGGCGAAGGTATGAGACGACTGCTTCTTCCCCTGCCCCCACCTCGGTCTTAAACATTACATTAAATTGCTTGCCTTCCGGCGTCCGATCAGAAAAGCCGGCCACGTGCCCGGAGGCAACCCAGACTTTCGGATTCATAATAATCGCCGCGTCGATGCCGTAGATATCCTGCCTAGCATCGACAAATTTTTTCCACCAGGATTGTTTTAAATTATTTTTAAGCGCCACCCCGAAATGTCCCCAATCGTAGGTGCCCGCGAATCCTCCGTAAATTTCGGAGCCCTGAAAAACAAAACCGCGCCTTTTGCAAAGACTTACGATTTTTTCCATTAACTCGTTGTTGCTGTTTGTTTTCATCTACTCCACCACCCGGTCGCCATTTGCTGGGAAAAGCGGATCGCTTCCAAGCCGGGTGTTCAAAGAAGCTTTATTGACTCTCACATTCACATTAGCAAAATCATCATGCCCGGTCAAAATCGCGTCATTGATTAGGGCCGGGGTTGTGCTGACTTGCGAGAGCGAGGGAGTGAATCCGATCTGGAAAGCAACGATCTTGTCTCCCGCGCTAATACCGGTTCCTTTCGGAATATTTCCCGCATTCCAAATTATTTCTTTCGTTCCCGAATTGTAGGTCAAATTCTCGGTTTGGGGCGAAATTGGGCCGATAAATCTTGCCCAGGGAGGGAGGGCCGAGCGGATCTGCGCCTTGGAAATATTATTCGAAGCATTGGAAAGAGACCAGACAACCGTATAAGTGGTTTCTTTCTCCACCTTCGGCGGAATTAATCCGCTATTTTGAAACGGCCCGGAATAATAAAGAATTTTAGCGGCGAAACCGACATCGGAAATAATTCGAATTGTCTGAGATTCTTTATTGCTCAGCTCTTTTGAGGCATAATCTTCAAGCTGTTTGCCGGAAATGGAAACTTCGATCAAAATTGAAGGGTCCGAAAGCACTCCCCCCAGGGCGGAGAAAAGCGAAAGCGAAGAAAATGAAAAGGAGACCGAGCCGGATTCGCCCGGATTCACTTCGGCAAAATCACGCTCCGAATTCCTGTCCCAAATCATCGTATCCTCCAAAGAATTATAAAATCCCTGATCGACGCGAATTGTCCTGCGGTCGAGCGCATTCCCGGAAACCTTTGCGCGGATCGATAGATCATTTATTTTTGTCTCTAAATTATTCGCCCAGCGAATCTCTCCCAGAATTTGGCTCTTGGAACTTGCCGCCGGCTCCCGGTTGTAAGAGCCATTGATATATAGTTTGGCTTCAATCAAAGCTTTTTTTATTAAGACGGTATATCCCAATGAGTTAAACACCACTTCGATCGTTCCTTTATTCCTTTCCGATTCCAGCCCGGCTGCTATGCGGAACGTTTTTTCTTCTCCGTCAAAGACATCAAGCATTTTCCCTTTGATGGAAACCGAGCTTTCCGCTCCCGGAGAAAGATCTCCCAGATTCCAGACATTGTTGCCGAAAGCCGGCGCAGGCTCGGCCGAAGTAAATTGAAAGCCAGCCGGATAATCGACTCGAAGCAGCATCGCCGAAACAGTTTGGGTCGCATTTTGAGTGGCGCGGATATCGAGGGTCAGCTCCTGATTCGAACTTGCTTCGCTCGGAGCGTTAACCGAGAGATTGATCGGGGTCGAATCAATTGAAACTTCGTACTCCTTTTCTTTGACAAAAATCGCGTTCGAACCCGAAACCCTATATTCAATTCTAATTCTTATCGGGCGAATACTGCCCTGCTCGCCAAAAAGGACCACTTTTACGTTCTCGCTCCGCACACTCCCGGCCGGAATCGTCCCGAGCGACTGGCGCAGGCGTTCGGTGTTTGAAGAAAAGTCGCCGGAACTTTTCGGGTATTCAACCAGGAGATCCACCATCTCTAGCGCAGATTTATTCCGATTGGTTATTTCGATCATAAGCGGAAGCTCTTCTCCGCCGGCGGTAAAAGTATTGCCGAGGACCGAAATGTCAATGTTGCTCCCAGAAACAGTATTGCCCCCGGCAAAAAACATATAAGCAGCGTAGCCCAGGGCTAAAATGAAAAAAATTATGGAAAAGAGAAAAAACTTCTTGAAAATAGACGTTCTGGTGAAAAATTTCTCCGGCGAGCCGGGGGTTATCCCGCCCTGGACCCAAGACTCCGGGACATCCAGCCTCTTCGGGGAAGTAAAGCTGTCCCGATGCTCCGTCTTCGTTGGGAAATTTTTGCTGAAAAGCTTGCTTTTCAATTCTTCGATTCGATTTAATTTCTCGCTATCTTCTTCGGACATTCTACTATTGTATCACCCCGAACGAAATTTTTATAATTTCTTACGGGGCAGGCAGGTTATAGATGTGTTTCTTTAAGTGTCTGATTGATTAGAGATAAAATTTCAATTCTTTTGGTTGTTATTTGCGAGATGAGGTCACTCATCTTATCCGCCCCGATATACCCGAGGTCAGCGAGAATTCGAAGAACCGTAATAATTTCCGCATTTTGTATTTCTTCCCGGCTGGCTGCTGTTTCTAAAATTGAAAAGCCCTTGATTACATCCACAAAAAGAGCTGGATTTACATCCTCGCCGGGAAGCAAGCGCTTGAGTAGGCGGGAAATGTTTGAAACAACTGCAAAAACTTCTTTTCTCTTCAAAAGATTTTCCAGTTCCCCGGTCTTGGCGCCGCTCCCGAGCCGCCAAAAGTCTTTGCCTCGCACCAGATCGACTTTGACGTAAGCAAAATCCTGCAAGATGAAGCGGAGCTTCGAGGACATTTTCCGGACTCCGGATGCGCT
>Ga0209542_10005376_pt1 | contig 25586 bp, 23 predicted proteins | sample RifCSPhighO2_01_FD_184028 | JGI IMG/M metagenome (GOLD analysis project Ga0209542, IMG submission 184028) | Soil microbial communities from Rifle, Colorado - Rifle CSP2_plank highO2_0.1 (SPAdes) (version 2) | ecosystem: Environmental > Terrestrial > Deep subsurface > Rock core/Sediment ...
TCAAGGCAAACACCAGTCCTTGAAAATTTATTACTGGTTTTGGTTGTAGTTATAGTCATACAAGGAAATAAGCGGTATATTACTTCCTTGTTGACTATATGTGATCCAAATATGTGGGTATCCCGATTTATTATTTGGATCACTATATTTGTGAGTCGCCCCATTGTTTCGTATAGAAATGTTGAAAATATTGCCCAAACACGACCTATGTTTCCTATAACAACCTTATAGAATAAAATTACAAATACGGCACTTCCACATGAAATGATGGGGTGTTTATACTTTCTAAAAATGATTTATAGAAAACATATTTTTCAGATGGAATAATGTTTATATACCCACAAAGAGAAGTATGGGTATTGAAATTTTAAATTTTCCAAAAGAAATGTAGGTGCTGTGTAGCTGTTCACTTGTTTTTGGTGAATTGCCTGCTGCAAATGGGGTGTTGGAATGCTGAGCAAGACTAGCAATATTTTTGTACAATACATAGAACAGGAAGACATATTCAACGACAAAAAGACGCTTTCATCTTCTTTTATACCACAGAAAATTTCGCACAGGGATGCCGAGCTGCAGCAGGTTACATCCGTGCTGGCGCCGGCCCTGAAGGGTTACCACCCAAATAACATATTCATATACGGGACGTGCGGCACAGGCAAGACGATCTGCACGAAGTTCATAATCAACCAGCTACAGGACGCCGTCAAGCAGACAGGCAAGAGTCTACGTGCAATATACATAAACTGCAAGATGAAAAAGGTCGCGGACACGGAATACAGGCTTTTTGCCCAGCTGCTCAAGGAACTTGGTGAGTGCGTGCCGGACACTGGGCTGCCGACGGACGTGCTTTACAGGCGGTTTTTTGAAAAGGTGGACAGCAAACCATCGACAGTGGTAATAATACTTGACGAAATAGACACACTTATCAAGAAGGTCGGGGATGATTTTCTTTACAACCTCACAAGGATAAATCAGGACCTTAAACAGAGCCACATAACCATAATAGGCATAACAAATGACCTGTCCATGCGGGACAACCTTGATCTTCGTGTCAAGTCGTCGCTTTCCGAAGAGGAAGTACTTTTCAAGCCGTACAACGCGGTCCAATTAAGAGATATATTGAAGGAACGGGCTAACGGGGGTTTCAAGGACGGTGTTGTCAACGAAATTGTGCTGAGCAAATGCGCCGCCCTTGCCGCACAGGAACACGGCGATGCCAGACGGGCACTGGATCTGCTACGCGTTGCAGGTGAACTGGCAGAGAGAAGCGGCAACGTATCAATAACAGAGAGTCATATTGATATGGCACAGCAAAAACTGGACCTTGACAGAGTTTTGGAAACAGTGAGAAGCCAGCCGGGCCAGTCACAGGCTGTTCTTTATGCCGTTATAAAATTACACGACCGCGCAACCACACAGAAGGGATGGACAGACAAAAGGGTGCTTACTGGTGACGTATTTGAGATGTACGCGACCGTGTGCAAGTCAAACGACATGAAACCTCTTACTCAAAGACGCGTCAGCGACCTTATCGGCGAGCTGGACATGCTCGGAATAATAAACGCAAAAGTAATTTCAAACGGACGCTACGGAAGAACACGTGACATATCTCTGGCGGTAAAAGATGATTTGATGCTGAGGATGAGCAACTTTCTTAAGGAGCGGTTCGAGTAGGAGCATGAGTGTGCGTTTACAGCTCGAAAATGCATTGCGATGGTACGATTGATATGGAAAAGGAGAAGGTAGTGGCAGAATTCTTCAAACACGGCCATCTCCTCACTGAAGAAGCATTAAAGCTTCTTGATCATGTAGATGATACTGATTGGAACCTCCCGCTTGTGGTGGATGCCGGAGACATTCAGAAGCCATACCGGATAATAAAGAACATAACATCCAAAAAAACCGAATTGAAGAGCGACGATTTCGTCAAATTTTTTAATTCTAAATATGAGAAAATGAAAGCCATAATAACCTCCAGGATAAATAAGGACTTTATATCGCTGAATAAAATTGGCAACACACGCGGCGAAGTGTACACGATAGGTATAGTCAGAGACATAAAGGACAAAGATGGGAAAAAAATCGTTGAAATTGAGGACACGACTGCAAGCATACCGGTTATTTTCGATAGTGTGGACGTAGAGCTGGACGACGTGATAGCAGTACAGGCGATAGAGGGCGGAAAGGTGCTTTTCGGAAAGAAAATATTATACCCGGACATACCGTTGCGCAAACCGACTGCAGGCCGCGGTAAGGGCTGTTTCGTTTCTGACCTGTGCCTTGACGAGTCGCCGCGAGCGGACGCTGAAAAATTCTTTCAATGGTTCGGTCGCAGCGACGTGCAATACCTTTTCGTAGCCGGCAGGATAGGCGACCTGGATCAGTTGGAGAAATACGTCGAACAATATTGTTACATAAAGACGGTCTTCCTGGTATCCGAGGAAAAGATGCCGGGGCTGCCTATAAAGGTGAAAAACAGCCGGATAGTATCACTGAGCAATCCCGCCATGGTGGACGTTGGCGGGTTAAAAATACTAATGGCGCAACGTGCCGATGCAACGATGCTGAAGAAAAGGCATCTGGGCAAGTCAGACGTAATAACGGAGGAGGACTATATGGCACTGGACGAGATACCGGATGTAGTGCACAGCGGAAATTCTGCGGAGCCGTACATCACAAACTACAAGTCCGTCACGCTGGTTAATTCAGGCTCACTGCTCGGGACTTTCAGGCCTGTTGTAATAGATTTTTCAACAAGGGACGCAGACTTGCTAACGGTCACATGAGATGGGAATTTTGATCAACAACAAGCGGTCAAAGTCCTCTATTTATTATTTTCCGGCAATTTAAAGTGTGGTCAAATGATTGTCAGATTTCAAATTCTCGACGCGGATTATTTCCTGAATGGCAACAAACCAGTCCTTAGAATGTTCGGGAAGACTGAAGAGGGCAAGAGCGTCTGCGTGTTGTACGACAAATACCAGCCGTATTTCTATGTCAAATGCGAGAACCCCAGAAATCTCGCAGGCGTTAATGCCGTAAGAATCGACGAAGTCGAAAGATACCTCGCCATCGGCTACCAGGAAAACAAAACAAAACTTTACAGGATAACGCTTACAAACCCGCAGGACGTGCCGAAAGTAAAGGATCAGCTGATTAACAACAAACTTGTGGAGGCGGTGTACGAGGCCGACATACTTTTCAAGTACAGGTTCATGATCGATAAAGGCATATACGGCATGCAGTGGATAGAGGCGGACGCCGAGCCCGTCAGGACACAGGTTTCAAAAATATCAGCTTACGCAGCAAACGCGCTGCGTCCAATAGAGGAGAGCAAGAACGCGCCGCTTAGATACATGGCTTTTGACATCGAATGCGTGCCTTCAGACGCGAGAAAGCCGCTCGACGCCAGAACGGACCAGATAATAATGATTTCTCTGCATTTCTACCCGGACTACCGCGAAAAGAAGACACTTGTTCTCGTTGCGAAACCATTCCAGGGTGAGGATTCAAGGGGATTTTCAAACGAAAAGGAGATGCTGGAGGAATTCCTGCAGATAATTAACAATTACGACCCTGACGTGCTTACGGGGTACAACATAAACGGATTTGACTTTCCCTACATAATGGAAAGACTGAAGCAGAACAAATTGCCACAGAACCTTGGGCGGTCGGACAAGAACACATTCTCGCGCACGCTTGGAATAACACAAGAATACGTGCTGACGGGCAGAGTGGTCGTCGACCCGTACCAGATCCTAAAGAAAGATCCATGGGTCAAATTTCACAGATACGACCTCAATACAGTATCCAGGAATCTGCTGAACGACGGGAAACTGGACATGGAATACGGCGAGATAGGCAGACACTGGAACGGTTCTCATGGCGATGTGACAAAATTAGTCAATTACGCAAGGAAAGACGCCGAGCTTTCTATGAGGCTTGTAGTGGACAGGGGAATGCTTGACAAATTTGTCGAGCTTGCGAAGATATCCGGGCTGCTTTTGCAGGACTCGATGGGCGGTCAGACAAGACGCATAGATACGATGATACTTCACGAATACTCAAAGAGAGATTTTGTCATGCCAATCGCCCCGACTAAGTCGGAGCTTATCAGGCGAACAAAAGAACGTGACAAGCAGGGACTCAAGGGTGCGATCGTTCTCGAGCCAAAGAAGGGACTGCATTCGGAAGGGTGCGTACTGGTGATGGACTTCAAGAGCCTTTACCCGTCCATAATGCGCACATACAACGTATCGCCTGATACGCTTACAACAATGGCGGAGGGCACACATCAATCACCTTCCGGCGTGTACTTCATAGACCAGAAAGTGCGCGAGGGCATACTCCCAAACATACTGACACGCGTTCTCGAAGCGCGCAGCAACACGAAGAGACAGATGAAGGTTGCCAGTGGTGATGAAAAAAGGGCGCTGAATGCAAAGCAGCTTGCGCTAAAAGACATCGCGAACAGCGTTCATGCAAATACCGATATCGTCGTAGAAGATGCTTCCGGAAACATAAGTGTATATGAAATAGAGGAGTTTTTCAACAAACTTTCCAGAAACCATAAAACAATAAATCTCGGAGATACGGAAGTGATAGAACTAACGGGTTGGAAAACACTAAGCGTTGACCGCGATAAATCATGCTTCAAGCCTCTATATGCCATATCTCGGCACAAGCCAAAAGGTGACTTGACAAGGATAAAGACGAAAATGGGTGAGGTCGCTATAACAGACGATCATAGTGTCATGATAATGGAGGGTAAATTGTCAAACAGGCAACGCACGAGCAAATTCAATAAGCTGACCGCGAAGGGCGGCAAAGCGGTTTCTGAAAATGACGTAATAGCACAGGTCAGGCATGTACAGCTACCGGAAAATGGGGGTATTACTTTCAACTGGCTGGACTTTCTCAGATCGCTGCCGGAAGAAGAGACCTCAGATATATGCCTGTACGTCCCAAAAAGCCTTGGACTTAATAAACACGACTGGCTAAAGAACAGGGCAATGATGATTTCTGCATTCAATGGGCCCATGGATTCTGTATCCCTACAAAATTTTGCAGAACGACAAATATTGAGAAGTTCTGAAGGGCTTCTAATAAACAGGGTTGGGCTTACGACAGTTGGCAACTGCGGGCTTGTCCCTGTCTATGAACCAACGGAAGACGGTGAAATACTGCCCGATTTTTACGAAGACTTTGTTAATGCCAAAGAGGAGCCAAATTACTATACACTATCGATCAATTCTGTACGCAAACTTCCGAAATTCATTGAAAGACATGCATTACTAGCTTTCGGAGGCGCGCACCAAGGCCACAGGAAAATACCAGTATGTATGCAGGTAACGGAGGAACTCGCTGAACTGTTAGGGTGGTTCGTGGCCGAAGGCAGCACCTATAACAAGAATAACGCATCTTTCAAGACAACGATATCAAATGCAAATAAACAGAATGTTGCACGCATACAATATCTTATAAAAAAATGCTTTGGATACAACGCAAGTTTGTTCAATAATGACATAACCATGGGCACAAAAGCTCTTTATTTGTTTTTCAGGCACCTATGCGGCTTCCATTCCTATGCCAAACAGGTGCCAGACCTAATTTTAAACTCAAACAACAAAATCCGCAGCGCATTTATCAGAGGGTATTATTCCGGCGATGGGAATGCAAAGATACACCGCATGAATACAGTCAGCAAGCGCTTGGCTGCACAGCTTAATCTCATGCTAAAGGAAAATGGAGGTGTGCAGCATAATGCATTCGATGGCGTATATCGTATATCAAGAAGACGGACTATGCGGGGCAACAAGATAGTCTCTGGCGACCTCTTTGGGCAGCAGCCAAAGATAACACGCTGCACACCTTCTGAATATGTATACGATTTGTCGGTTCGTGGCACCGAGATGTTCGTGACAGCCCAAGGGCTTGTGCTGCACAATTCGTTTTACGGCTACACGGGCTACATAAGAGCGCGCCTTTACACGATAGACGTCGCAAGCACGATAACGGCTTACGGCAGGAAAAATCTTGAGAAAACAAAAAAACTCATTGAGGACAACTTTGGTCTAGAAGTGATATATGCCGACACTGATTCCGCATTTGTCAAGACTAAAACAACCGACTTGGACGAGGCGCGGGAGTTAGGCGAGAAAATATCAAAATTCGTCACCGGAAACCTCCCCGGATATCTCGAGTTGGAATTCGAGAAAATATACAGGACATTCCTTATACTAACCAAGAAGCGATACGCGGGCTGGAGGTTCGACAAGACGGATGACGGATGGCATGATGAGATAGAGATGAGGGGAATAGAAACCGTAAGAAGGGACTGGTGTCCTCTAGTATCTGAATTGATGCTAAAAGTGCTTAACATAATACTGATGGAAGGCGACCTGAGCAAGGCAATAGAACTCGTCAAAGTAACTATTGAAGATCTGCGCAACGGCAAGATACCGCTGGAAAAACTTACAATAATCAAGGGCATAACAAAGAGTGTGGAGAGTTACGAAGGCACGTTGCCGCACATAGAGCTAGCCAGAAAGCTCACGATACGCAACCCGCATAATCCGCCAAAAGTCGGCGACAGGCTTGGATTTGTCATAGTTAAGGGCGATCAGATGCTCTCCAAGAGGGCTGAAGACCCGAAATATGTAGAGAAAAATAACATACCACTGGATTCCGACTACTATGTGCAGAGCCAACTGTTTCCGCCTGTGGAGAGGATATTCACGTCTGTTGGAGTGCAAAAGACAGAGGTGTTCGGCACAGGCCGCCAGATGTCACTTGGCGACATAATGAGCGGCAACAAACGCGTCATGAAGCACAACATAGAGGTCAAATATTCGAAACCGCTTGACGGCTGGGAAGAATTTTTGTGCAAGAAATGCGGCAAAAACTACAGGCGCATGCCCCTCAATGGAGCTTGCGAATGCGGCGGCGAGCTTCTGATCGGCTATCATGGCGCTACCAGCGACAAGGTTACCGTCAAATAAACCAGATCAAGGGAAATCCGGCTATTTTTCTTTTGGGGTCTAAAAACCACACCTACCCCTGTTTATGGTTCTTCACAAATTCTTTTTTAAAATACAGTTCTCCACCAACCAAAAATTTATATATGGGGTAAATTAATTTACTAACCATGACAAACAGGCACATCAAGCTGATAAACGGCAGAAAATATTATTACGAGTCAATCAGAAGAGGCAAAAAGGTCACAAGCAGGTACATAGGGCCCGTCGACGAAAGGAAGAGAAAAAGCAGAAAGACGGACGCCGCCGAAGAACAGACTCTTCAGGACATACAGCAGGAAACCAATCCAGCCGGCGACGAAAATTACATAGGTTAGTTCTATTCTTGTGTCGGTCTCGGAAACAACTTTAACTGGTCGTCTTTTATCTCGGCAATAACCTTTGGAACATGTGGCTTATGAATGTTCGCCGTAATACGCAAAACAGAAAACCCACGATTTACGTCGCTTTCGTATATAAAATCATCGTCTACAAGTCCATCAAAATCCATTGCATCTAGGGTTTTCATGAAACCTCTCCAAAAATCAGCAGGCATCAAATCACGCCCCAGAAAATGGTAAGAACGCCCAGACTCTAGCAAATAACCGTCTTTCTGGTTCAACCTGCCTAAAAAGTTATAAATTCTTTTTTCATTTTCCTCACCGACCTCGCAGGAAAAATCTATTTGCGGCAAATGAAAAGTGGAGTAGACAACTCTAACTATTGACGATAACCCAAGAACATAATTGTCATTTTCACATATCTGGTCCCTTATGGAATCGATCGTTCTATTTTGAAATTCATAGGGCGTCATGGTGAGGCGAACTCTAGGTTGACTGTCGTAGGAGTCTGCCGGATCGTAGGAAACAAATTCTAAGTATTCTATGCGAAGATCCGATGCGATGTCTCTTATCATATTGTGTAGAGGCACGTCAGGTCTGTGTGTTATTCGCATTTCTAAAGTAATAATAAAATTTATTTAAGCACACGAGAAGTGTAGCCGACTATTAGCACGAACAGGCTGATAAGTGTTTTTAATAGTATGTACACCCACATTATGACAGTCAACGCACCTAGATTTGTTTCTATTATTACAAAAACCGTGGCTGCAGATTCCACAAGCAAAATTATACCAATCAAAAAAAGAGCGACCGATAGAAGATTCAATCTCTTCGGCATTATTTCTCCTGCTCCTTAAGGTCCATTATTGCCTTCGCGAGATCGTTATTGAGTTCTTCGAGTTTCTTTACTACTGTGTCTCTGTCCTTGCCGGTCTTGTCCATGACAATTCTTACGTCCTCTTCGCTTACAGGCACGCTTTCAGAAACTTCACCACTTATCTGGTAAACTTCGCGGCCCATCATGTCGGCGAGCATTATTTCAGGCTTGGATATGACTATGTTCTTCTCTTTTGTTTTTATTATGACGACTTCCGCTGGTATCTGCTGGACTTTCATGTTCAATTTCTTCATCATCTGCTCTATCTTTTTAGGATCAGGTCTTCCACCGAACATAAACATCACGAGCCGTATAGGTTGCTTTCGAGTACTGTGGATTCGCACAGTACCATACTTGATTAGAATTATTCTATTATCGTAGACGTTTAAAAGCTTCTAAGCATCCTAATAAACTTCTTAAGAAGAAGTTTAATCAAGAACTACTAACATGCTGGACATTTTGCTGTTCATGTTCCTTGGGATTTTAGTGGGAGTCGGGTTCGGCCTCGTGCCTGGGCTGCACCCCAATACTATAGTTCTTCTTGTGCCTCTTCTTGCACAATTAAATTTGCAACATTTGCCGCTGATCGCTTTCATTGTCTCAGTAGGCATATCGAACACGTTCCTTGATTTCATACCGTCGATGCTGTTCGGTGCGGCGGAAGCGGGAAACGAACTTACTGTGCTTCCGAGCCACAGGATGCTACTGGAGGGCAACGGCTACGACGCGGTAAAGCTGGCAGTGATCGGCGGGATCGGGTCAATTTTTTTAGTAGCACTGATGCTGCCGCTAATAATTTTTGGCGTGCCATCCATATACGAGTTCTTCAGGCCGGTAACATATGCGCTACTGATATTTATTGTGGGCACCATGGTTTTTTTCGAGAAGGGCACAAGGGCAAGAATAATTTCATTATCTTGCTTTGTTCTTGCCGGCGCTATAGGAATCGCCTCCCAAAGGCTGCCGATAGAGAACGCGTTCCTGCTTTTTCCAATTTTTTCTGGCATGTTCGGCGTAAGCGTATTACTTTTTGGCGCCAACAAGAAAATAAAAATACCTCAGAGGAAAAAGGACATTCACGTAAGCGGTCGGCAGCAGCGCCGCGCAGTTCTGTTTGGCAGTCTCGGCGGCATATCATCCGCACTGCTGCCTGGCGTCGGCACTAGCGAGATCGCGTCGCTGGCGAGCGTCGACAAAAATGAGAAATCTTTCCTGATGACTGTTGGCGCAATAACACTCTCAAATACGCTTATTTCGGTCATGGCATTGTGGCTCATAGAAAAATCAAGGAGTGGCATAGCAGTGATTCTTGAGCAACTCGTGACGATAGGCTTTAACGAAATAATGTTCATAGCTGGTGTTGCGCTGGTTGTTGCAGGCGTTTCAGCTTTGCTGACTCTTGCACTGGCAAAGAAGACGATTGGATTTATGGGGAAAATAAATTACTCTGCCGTGAACAGGACAATAATAGTTATCATAGTTGCAATGACAATAATTTTCACCGGCGCATACGGGCTGCTGCTTTTAGTCACGTGCACAGCGCTGGGAGTCTTTGTGAACCTTTCAGGGATAAGAAGGAGCACGTTGATGGGCGTCTTGATATTGCCGACAATTATTTTTTACCTGCCTTTCTGAGTTTTTAACGTTTACATTTCATGTAATTTTAATGAAAATAATTATAATGGCTCCAGATGCTACTAACTTCTTTACAAAAGAACAGAAGCAAAAACTCGCGCAGGCCGGGGCAGTTGTATATGTAGATGGGCCGAAGCCTTTTGAGGAAGTTAAGGAATTGTTTTCCAAAGACAAGAAAATAATAGCAGTTGATTCTGATTTCTGTGATTGGAAAATCTCTAATGACGTACTAGATAAGACACAAAACCTCAGTGCGGTCTGTTTGCAAACAACATCCTTTAGTTGGATAGACACGATGTACGCGAAAAAGAAGGGTATTGTAGTGACAAATCTTAGAGGGTTTTCAAGCGAATCCGTTGCAGAATGGGCTGTTATGATGGCAATAAATCTCGCAAGAAAGATTCCGCTCGTGTTGAAAGACGGCTGGGTCGGCAACTCTACAAAACACAAGGGTATTGAATTGAGGGGCAAAACTGCAGGTGTCATAGGGCTAGGCACTAATGGTACTAAAATCGCTGAATTATGTCATGGGCTGGGTATGAATGTAATTTATTGGTCGAAGAAATCTAAGGATAAACGTTTCAAATATATGTCACTAAAGGAAGTTTTCTCAAATTCAGACGTTATATTTCCAGCATTCGCGCAAAACAAAGATACTGAAAAATTACTTACACAGTCTCTTCTTAAGTCAATGAAAAAAACTACAATTTTTGTAACTACAGTTCATAAGTATAATCACGAGATGCTTTTAGAAATGGTAAAGGAAGGGAAGCTTTACGGATATGGATTTGAACTGAATCCTTCAGAATTCAAAGAATTTAATTCGTACGAGGGGAATGTTTGGGCTGGTCCTGATATTGCATGGGCTACTGAAGGTTCAATGAGATCAAATGCAGCACAATGGGTAGAATCTATAGTTAATGCTGCAAAGGGTAAATATCCGACAAGAATTAATTAAATTATTTCTAGTCCTTGATAATTCTCTGGACGATTGCGCCGAATGCCGGACGTGCTATTAGGATTCCTACAAGCACGCCTATTATTGTTGTTATCGCAAAGCCACGCAGCAACCCGAATCCTATTATCATCAGCGGCAGCATCGCGGCTATGACAGTGCCGCCAGCTCCGAATATCACGAAGAACGCACGCTTTAATTTTTCACGCACCGTTGCAGCATCAGATTCTTTTCTAAGGGCTTGGTCTATTATCATGATCTGACTGTCTATTCCAGTTCCTACAGACGCTATTATACCCGCGATTGCCGGCAGGTCAATTGTCCAACCTATCAGCGATGCTATTCCAAGTATTATGAGTATTTCACTCAATGAAATGGCCAACATAGGCAGGACAATTTTTATTTTCCTGTACCTGATCGAGACGATTGCTACAACGCCAAATATAGCTACAAGACCAGCAAGCATTGCATTCTTTAGGAAACCCGTTCCAAGAGCTGCTGATACAGTATCAAGCTGGACAATCTTTACCGCGGTCGGAAGCGCGCCAGAGCGCAGGATGGATTGCAATCCTGCCCTTTCTTGCACCGCGGTTTTTTGATCGCTCGCGGCGCCTGTTATGGATATCTCGGTTTCCGCACGACCCTTCAGCGTCGATGAAATGCTGAGAGAATCAACAAGATTGTTGTCCAAGTAAAATGTTATTGGAGAACTCAACGAGCCGGTACCTGGTATTACGTCAAGATTGCTTGTGATATACGCGAATCTTTGTGCGCCCTCCTGACTAAGCTGAACGGAGAAAGACCAGCTGTAACCGTCGCCAGTCGGCTCGATTCTAGAGCGCTGTGGATCAAAAAATACAGTTCTTATGTCGTCGCCCTCGAAAACTGTGGCTGTCAAGTTTATTTTATTCTGGGAAATCGTGTTAAACCTGAATAGAATACCGTCAAGCTCGAATGTTTCCTGAAGTGCATGCTGGATACCGTTGATCGTTATCGACTGATTGTTAGCAGAGAAGTTGTAAACCCTACTTAATTTTATAGAACCTAAGCCGCTAATAGTTTTCGGCTCTATATTTATTTTCGCCTCGAACTTCCCCTGATTCTCTAGCAAACTCCTCAGTTCTTCCTTGCTGCCGCCCGCTATGCTTATCTCAACAAAACCTTTCCCTTCGTGGTAAATGGGCCTGAACACGGCCTCACGCAATCCGTAGACATTTATCCTGGTCTGCAGCGTGGTTATTATCTGGTCTATGGTTTCGTTGTCGCTTATGTTCGGCTCAAGAACTGCGCGTACTCCCCCTTTCAGGTCAAGCCCAAACTTTAGATTTGTTGTAGAAACAGGCTCGATTTCTATGCCGAGGGAACCGTTTACACGCACAAATTTTGTACCTTTATTAGTATCTATTTTGACTGCGCCAGAAAAATTATTGTTAATTTGCGAGTCAGCCGGCATGTCATTTATTTTGTATATTACCTCTCCTACACCGATCCCCGCAACCTGGCTGCCGACACCTGTTACGACAAATCCGCTTGCATTCAGATTGAATCCTACCAACAATAATGATATTGCGATAAAGAACGCCCATATAAGAATTCTAGGACTCTTTAGCAAGTCTCTGGGCATAAGCGCAACAAAAGATAAAATGACAAATGGCACTATTACAAGGGTAGAGTTCACGTACAGCGCTGCCACGGATGTTAATACGAGGAGTATTATCCACAATACAAATCTCATCAAATATTTCATTCTTTTCGCCTCTTTCTCGCAAGCCACATCCTTAGTATGCCTGCGTTAGTCATCCATGTCGTAGGAGCGTCCAGCAAAGTTCCAATAATCAGCACGAAGGCGATCTGTTCTATTATTACAGAACCGGCAAGGAAATACATTGCAAACAGAGCGACAAAAATCGTGGAAGTCATTGTCAGGCCGGTTTTCATCGCCCTCTTTATTCCAGCGCTGACGTCCTTATTGTTACTTTTCAAGAGCTCAGAAGTGAGCACCATATTCGTATCTACAGAGTAGCCTATTACCATCAGCAGCGCGGCTATAACAGGCAATGACAGGGCTACACCGGTAAGGTGAAGAATCGCGACTGTTATTACGATGTCGGCTGTAGCAGCCAGTATGACTATCAACGACGGAACGACTGAACGGAATAGTATGAAGACGGTTATAGCCATCAAAATGAATGCAGCTATCAATGCAATCTGGGCCTGCTGGAAAAATATGTTGCCTATAGTAGGGCCTATTTCCTGTATGGTAGGATCGCCGTTCACAGAAGCAAACCGTTTTACAGTTTCCACTATTTCGTCCGTGTCGCTATCGAAAGACACTTCTATTATGAGGTTTTTTACAATTCCTGTTGTCACGTGCACTGTAGCGTGGGGCAGCGCGGATTTTATGGCCTCGACGTCGACAGAATTTATCTCGAATGTGACAGATTTCCCGCCTGTAAGTTCTATATCGCGTTGCATGAACGAGCCGGTGGTCAGTATATTGTTAGCTATTATGCCTATGGACAGAACCAGCAAAATGATAGGTACCCACAGCCATATTTTCCAGTATTTTTCGAACTTTTCATATATCATTTTTAATCACTTGCAGCAGCTGTTTTCCAGTATATAAATTTTAATATGCTACTTTAGCCGTCCAAATGTACGATGTCATAGTAGTCGGCGGCGGCGTAGCCGGGGCATATCTGGCTAGTAAGCTTAGCGGGCTTAATGTATTGCTTATAGAAAAGAATAAAAACATAGTACTGAAAGACAGCGGGATTGTGTCGAAAGACTTCCTCGAGTTCTTTGACGAAGGTTTGATAAAATGCCCAATAACAAGGATGGACGCATTTTCACCCTCCGGCAATACGTTTACGCTGAACAGCCGCAACCCATTTGCGTACATAATAAAGCGGGAGATGTTCTCGAGGAAATTGAGAATAGAAGCGCGGAAAAACGCGACAATAGTCTATGACAATGTCAAAGGGGTGACATTCGGCAAGGAGTCTGTTACGGTGCATGGTGCAAACGGCACTTATGAGGGTAAATTGATCGTCGGCGCAGACGGTGCGAACTCCACAGTACGCAGATACGCACGCATACAGCGCCCATTGCTATCGTTAGGAATCATGGTTAAGACCAGAAGCAAAATGACCGGAAACATAAACGTATTTTTTAATAAATATTACTCTCCTGATTTTTTCGCGTGGATAATACCCCAGAATAACGAGTATGGAACTATATCGTCCGTCAGGTCAAGAAAATATCTTGAGAATTTCAAGGAAAAGCAGTACCTTCCAACAGGCATGACGTACGCTTACCTGATCCCAACCGGCTACGTCAAGAGCTACGCAAACCGCATGCTGCTTGTCGGGGACGCATGTGGCCAGAACAAACCGCTTACGGGTGGCGGTATCATGTTTGGGCTTCGTGCAGCAACGCATGCTGCCAACACAATTACCGAGGCATTTGAAAAAGACCGTCTTGACGCGAACTTCCTGAAAAGGTACGAATCCCGGTGGAAGAAGGATTTTGCGTGGGAGATAGACAAGCAATTCCTTGTTAGAATGTTTTACAGGAACCTTTCAAATGCCGACATTGACAGGCTATTCAGGGAAGTAGGGCCGCATATGGAGAAGCTGGAGGGTTTTGATTACGACAATTTCAGCGGGGCCTGGATAAAGATGCCGAAACTGAAGATGCTGAAACTCGGGATTTCTCTGGCCATGGGCGCACGCTAAACATGGAACGTATGTTTTTGTTGTGTATTTTTGTGGGCAATCACATCTTCCTTCATGCGCTAGAAGATGGGATCCAGATGAACATTATAAAGAGAGCAATGTTCATCTTAGATAAAATCATATCCAAAAATCTTTGCTCGGCTTACCATATCTTCTTGATCTCAAATTTTCGGCTCATATAAATAAATGATATTCCACCAAGCAAGTTTACGAACCATATGGTCATGAAGCGGAACGTTATTGAAGCCGCCACTGCTATACTGCTTTCAACGCCATTCAAGCCTAATAGGAATGTCATAACGACTTCCGTCGTCCCAAGCCCTCCTGGCAGAGACGACGCTATTCCTATCATCACAGACAATGCGACTATTCCGGATAAAAGCAGTGGATTTACGTAAATGCCGAATGCGCCAAGGCAAAAGTAAAGAATAAAGCCTTCTATGCCCCACGTGATAATCGCCAGGGCAAAGCATTTCAATAAATTACGTTTCTTTATCTTCACCTTGTAGAACAAATCCATGAAGTTTTCTGGCAATCTTTTTATTATCGGAAATTTTCTGAACAGCCTGAAGAATTTCATCCCGAATCTCCTGCTGTAGAGCACGGTAAACGCAACAACCAGGATAATACTGAATACTATTATGCTTACGGCGCCCGCCAGGAAAAAATTTGAGGTAGCCGAAATGCTCGATATGGCCACGGCAGAAAAAATTAACAATGCAATTACGTCTGTTAACCTTTCCCATATTATTGAGGATAGTGATGATGAAACGTCTACGCCCTTTCTAATTTTTAATAAAACAGCCTTCGCCGGCTCCGCCGCCTTTCCGGGGGTGAAGTTGCTTATGGTCCATCCAAGAAGCTGGACGGGAAAGATTTCTCTAAAACTCACATCTTTTAAGAGGACCTTCCATTTAAGCACGCCAAAAACAATTGCAACCAGTGAAATACCAAGCCCAACAAGCAGATACGTGTAATTACTTTCTGCCCAAAGCCGCGCAAGCACAACCGGATTTGCGTAGATTATAATACCTGCCAGTATTACCAGGCTTAGTACGAACATGGCAAGCTTGTACTTTTTCATGCAACCAAGTTTTGTTTTAAGCTTTTTATTGTAATGGATGTAGTCTAATACTGAAGACTTTTGTAAAGTCTTAGTGTACGCAAAGGGCTCTGTTCTTTGCTGTACTACGATCTTTAGGCCATTCATATTACTATACATCCTTACAATAATACTGCGGTCTAAAGACCGCAGTATTTATTCACATTATTTGATAGTGGTCTCTATGCATGCCTTAGGGAAATTGTTGTCAGACAGGGATTTCAGGAAGATTGTTGCAATATTTGTGATTTACAAGCTGTTCGTAATATTTATAGCGGTCGGCACACAATTTTTTGTACCGTCGGATATAACCCATACAGAAAAAGTAACAGATAATTTATTTCTTAACCCATTTGCACAATACGATGCAACTGCTTATCTCGACATAGCTGAGAACGGTTACAGAAACAATTTTGGAGCCCAAGCATTACCCAATTATCATTGGTACCCTCTTTACCCGCTTCTTATACATGTTTTCGGATTCGTTGGCTATCCACTAGCGGCATTCATGATCTCTAATATCGCGTCGTTCTTCGCAGTTTATGTTTTATGGCTTCTTGTGAAAGAAGAACTTGGCAAAGCTAAAGCAAAGAAGACCATAATTTATACACTATTCTTCCCAACAGCATTTTACTTTACGATGATATATACGGAATCACTATTCTTGCTGTTTTCCGTGTCAATATTTTATTTCGCAAAGAAAAATAATTGGCTTCTTGTTGGTGTTTTTGGATTTCTTATAGCGCTTACCAGAATGCAGGGCATACTGTTGCTGTTCCCGGCACTATACATTTACCTTAGAAGCGCTGGATTCAAGTTCAATAAAATAAAAACTAATATACTTTTCTTATTAGGGCTGCCGCTCGGCGTGCTGACTTTCATGGCTTACGAATATTTTATAACTGGAGACGCACTTATCCAGTTCAAGTCTGCAATAAATTTCGGCAAATCGCTGAGTTTTCCATGGGAAGGTATTCTATTTTCAATAAGGGCGCTCTTTGTTGACACGACGCTGATAAATTTATCATATCATATGTATACACTGGTAATAACTTTTGCCTTCATAGCGTTGTTCTATTTCTGTTACAAGAGGCTGAAACCTGAGTACACGATTTATTTTGTGCTTAACATGCTTGTGATTTTAATATCGTCTAACCTTTTTGGTTTCACGCGATACATGCTGATAGTATTTCCGGCATTTATGGTACTGTCAACATTCGATGGCAAGAGAGCGAAATATTTAATTTTAACTGCCTACATATTATTTGTCTTACTTATGGCGGGGTCGATAGTTTTGCATGTAACAGAAAGAATTAGCATACCGTTGCTTTACACGCCACTTTTTTAGGAAATTCTTTTCTTGAAGTAGAATATAATATTTTCCCAGCCTACCTTCCAGCTCCTTACCTTTGATTTCCCGCGACGGATCCTGTATTTTATTGGCACTTCGACGAATTTACCATTTTTCCAGGCTTCTATTTTTATTTCACCGGAGAACGGCCACCTGTCGTTAATTAGAGTTATTTTTTTTAACAGGGCTTTCCTGAACACCCACATACCTGATTGCGAGTCAACAAATTTCGTAAAGAAAAGGATATTTATCCAGGTTGTTATGACCCAATTACCGAACCTATGAAGCAGGCTCATACCGCTGCCCTTTCTTGTGCCGCTGACGAAGTCCGCTCCTGTACGCTCAAGGACGTTTATCAGGGTCGCTATACTTTCTATTGGGTAAGTAGAATCCGCGTCAAGAGTAACTACCAGGTCGCCCTTCGAATGCACGAAGCCGGTTTTGTAAGCACGACCATACCCGCGCCTCGGCTCGTTTATCACTTTTGCTCCGAGGGATTTTGCTATCGCCACCGTCCTGTCTGTTGAATTTGTGTCGACAATTAGTATTTCGTATTTGAATTTTTTCAGGCGGCTCTTTATACCCTTTATTGTGCTACCTATCGACTTTTCTTCGTTTATCGTTGGTATTATAACAGACAAAAACATATACGAAAATTAGTGACAAACAGCTTAAATAAGAACCATGTCAGATATTTCTTGGCCGATTAGTATGGTAAAGTTTTTCGTCTGGTTTTTCCGAGTAATACGCAATAAGAAAGTAATGAAACATATCCCGGATGGAGTTAGGATGCTCGACATAGGCTGCGGCAGCGATTTCTACCTATTGCGCGGGGTCAGCGGCAGAATAAAAAGCGGCACTGGTATGGATATTGCTGTAAAAAACCATACTGAAAAAAACCTCACGATAAGAAAGGCAAGGATAGGCGGCAGGCTTCCATTCAAAAGCGGGTCGTTTGACACGGTTACGATGATTGCTTTTATCGAACATATAACAAACCCCGGTAAAATGCTGAAGGAGTGCAACCGGGTGCTGGAAAAGGGCGGAAAGATAATAATAACGACCCCTATGCCACGTGCAAGGGTCTTCTGGGAAGCACTTGTAGGTATGGGCATGACAGAGGAAAAAACCACAAAAGAGCATGTGCACTATTTTTCACCGGAAGAAATAGAAAAACTGCTTAAGGACGCCGGATTCCGTGTACTGCTATCGAAAAAGTTCGAATTCGGCATGAATTATATGGCCGTAGGGAAGAAAATTTAGCGCTTTTAAAGTTTCTGCTTAAAGTCTCTTACGATGAGCTATGAAATAACCGGAATAATCGCTACATCTTTAATTATTATTGTGGCGCTCTGGATAACGTCTTTTTTATGGTCGGTTTCTGACATACTCAAGACAAAAAAGCCGAAGAAGTGGATAATTCTGGCTTTGGTACCTATCGTAGGTGCTTTTTTCTACTACCTTAATGTGCATACACACGAAAAACTTCACAAAAAGGAAAAACTGCTGCACTTGATTAAGAACAGATGGGTTATAATCGCGATAATCATAATAATACTGCTCAGCATGTACGTACGCCTGGTGGATTACAGGTGGCCTTACCTTCGCAATATCGATTCCTATGTATTCTACCGGTGGATGGACGAGATAGTGCTCAACAATGGGGTCCTCCCGACGTTGGATACTTATCAAATTGCGCCTAACGGCTTTTACAGGCCGCCGGAGTGGATATATCCTTACTTCTATATCGGTGCTTACGCGTACATGATTGCAAATTCGGTCATAAGCCTGACGCTTGTGGAATTTTTAATATATTTCCCGGCGTTCCTTGCGACGTTGGCTGTCATACCCCTTTATTTTATTGGAAAAATGCTCTACGACAGAAAGGCCGGCGTGCTAGCTGCATTCATCTACGTATTTGACATAAGCAACCTCTCGCGTTCATTGGGCGGCGATCCAGATTCGGACGCAATAGTCATACTAATGTCAATGATAGTGATGGCGGCCCTGATATTTACGTACAAATACGCGAGCTCCGCAAAATCTTTCGACAGAAGGCTACTGCTCTATTCGGTGCTGACGAGCATTGCCCTCTGGCTATGGTACTCCACATGGGCGGGGTATTGGTACATATTCTGGCTGTTCACGGGCTTCGTTTTATTAGTAACTTTCTATAGATTAGCATGTGAATATAACGGATACGTCAGATTTGTAGTATTCTTCTTACCTGTAATAGGTTTATTTGACGTTAAAAAATTTATAATCGGAATTAAAAAATCCAAATATATACTGGCTAGCTTTGCGGTATACATGATATTATCATTTGCGCTGACGATACCGCCTTACGGCCTCACTAAGGTGGAGGCGGCTTTGATCGGCCCTATACAGTTCCAGTCGATAAAGGGAGAAGACGCACAATTCCCAAATGTTTATGTTTCCGTTGCTGAGTTGCAGCAGTCTGGAGGTCCTAGGGAAATAATAGCACGCACGAGTGTTGTCGGCGGGCCTCTTATACTGATTTCATCATTTTTCCTGATGATATACGCACTTATCTACCTGCTTTATTCGTACTACAAGAAAAGACAGCATCTCGATACTGTGTTGCTGCTGCTGGTATGGTTCATAGGGCCTTTCATGGCCACGATAGTTGCTATAAGATTCAGCATACTATTTTCTGCCCCGCTGGCAATAGGGTCTGCCATATTATTTTCAAAACTGATACGCATGGCAAGCGGTGAGGATAAAAATTTTGGCGATTGATATGAACAAAGAAAATATATTCAAGCTCGTGGCGATACTAGTACCGATAATTGCGCTTACGTTCGACTTTTTTATAGGGGTTGCAGTCCTCGTAATAATTTGTGGATTGCTCTACTTTACAAAAAATCTGCCTAAGAAAGGACTCGCTTTGGCAATTGTAATATTTTTTGTGTTTGCCGAGCTATATTTCCTCTACTTCCAACCAGCTGTATACATAGCGAAAAGTCAGGGAACAATTCTTGACGATAATTGGTATCAGGCGTTGACGTGGCTCAAGGAAAACACGCCAGAATGCACCGTTGTTGCAACTTACTGGGATCCGGGCCACTTCATAACAGGTGTTGCGAGAAGGGCGGTTGTTTTTGACGGGGCGTCGCAAGGCGAGCTATTCTCCAGAAAGGCCAATTATACAGAAGAAGGCGTCAAGGTTGAGCAGCACGACAGCAACATAAATCATATTGTACTTTACAGCGGCGGCAACAAAACAACTGCGCGTATACAGGATATATCGACAACACTTCTTACAGCAAATGAAACGCTCGCGATTGAGATACTGAAGGAATACAGGAAACCAGGGTGTGATTCTATGTACTACATAGCGTCTTCGGACCTCATAGGAAAAAGCACATGGTGGTCTTACTTTGCCACATGGAACCCCGTAGATAAGAGGGGCACGCCTTATGTCTATAGCACCGCGTCATTGGGAAATGCAAGGCCTGACGTGCAGCAGAATGCGATTATTTACACTTATCCGCTTTCCCAGCAGGAATCGTTCGTTGTGTACGTCACAAACAGCACTGTGATAGCGTTCTTGCAGCAGCAGGGCACTGCGCAGCCGCTGAAGATGCGCCACTTCATTTATTTTGACGCCTCCGGAACAGGCAGACTATACACGCAGGACGACGCTGTCGTAGATGGCACTCTTTGGATAGAGCCTGGCAACGGCGCGGTCCTGTTCATAGCGCCCGAACTTGAGGATTCCATGTTCACAAGAATGTTCCTGTACAACGGCAATGGCCTGCAAAATTTTCAGCTGGTGAACAACTGGGGCGGAGAAGTCAAATTATTCAAAGTGAATTTTAGTTGATGACTTCTAGTTGGATTGCAAGGACTCCGTATTTTCTCTTCCTTTCCAGCGGGTATATTTTTCTGACTTCCCTTAACCAGTCATTAGGCGATTCGAATCTTGACAGACCTAGTTTTTCTGAGTGTTGTTCAAGTAGCTGAAGAAAGGACGTGAATTTTTCTAAATTTAAAACAACAACTTTCAACTTTTTGGTCTTCGTAGAGAATTCTATCTGGTCGCCAATCTTAATGAGTTGCCTTTTTCCATCATACAGCCTGACTTCTACAGTCTTCTCGCCAGACTTTATTGCTACAAATGCCGACTCCGAGATTGTCATCTTGTGCAACATAACTATTTACTCTCGTAGACTTTCTTGTACACGGCTGCAACGTTTTTTGCTATATTTTCCCAGTCGTGGTTAGCTGCGTACACACGGCCGTTTTTTGATAATCTGTTGTAGAGATTTTTGTTTGTTAGGACGCCTTCCATACTCTTTGCAAGCTCTTTCGTGTCGTCGACACCGACAAGAAAACCCGTCTCACCGTTTATTATGTGATCCATCGGACCTTCAGTGGCTGTGGAAATAACAGGCACGCCCGATAGCATAGACTCCATGATTGTTATGCCGAAACTTTCGCGGCGCGATGGAAGGACAAACAGTGACGCTGCTTTCACTTCCCTTATAACATCTTCGTGGCGTTCTATCTTGCCTGCAAAATTGACTTTTGCCCCAAGACTTTTTGCAAGCGCCTCCAACTTGGGCTTCTCAGAGCCTTCGCCTATTATTTTTAGCTGGTGTTTTTTGCGTATTACGGGATCAAGAGAGGCATAAGCGCGTATTAGCATATTTACATTCTTTTGCGGAACAAGGCGACCGACGTACACTATGGAATCATCTTTTTTATTACCTTTTATCGAATCTATGTATTTTGTATCGATGCCGCTGTGCAGTATATCTATTTTTTTCTTGTTCATTCGCAGCGTGTTGATCATTTTATTTTTTATTGATGAATTTACAGTTAGAATTTTATCAAAAGGTAGTTTGCATGACATAATCTCGAACGGCAGACCTGCAAAAGACGCGGCGCTTTTGTACATCTTACCCCAATGACTTAGATAGAGATCGTGTATGGTCGCTACGGACGGTTTTTTTCTCATGAACGCCGCGGCCGAGCACGGTATCAGGGACATATGCCCCTCTGCATGCACAAGGTCGTAGTCACGTTTCATCAGCTGCTTGAAAAGATTGAATACGTAATCTATACAGAATGCATAATTTCGTTTTGGCGGGTTGGTTATTGTTGTGTGACTGACCTTTATTATTTTAAGCTTCTTGAAACGGTCTCGGGAGGTAGATGTGTAGATCTCAACTTCCATGCCATATTTTGGCAGTCTCATCCCAAGCTCGTATACACGTCTCTCTACACCGTATAACGGATACATTATTTCAGTGCATAGCGCAATTTTCATACTCAGGATATCACCTATATTTAGATGGTACGAAATTGCCAGAATATTATTTGTGATATCCTGGCATCCCCAACCACCTGATTGACCTACCACTATTTGAAAAGGTGGTTGTCGATACTTAGATTAACTGAAGAATGAAATTTAAATCGGTGATGTAATTTCTATCCTTGTACCAACTTAGGTATTTAAGTCATTTTATAATACTCTAGATTACGTGATAGTATGAAAGTTGTTTTTATCGATCCTAAGGGCGTCTGGGAAGGACTCAACAACGGCATAGCCTCCATAGCTGCATCCATAAGGGACCGACATGAAGTCAAAGTCGTTGACTTTGTAAACAGAGCCGGCAATGTTGAAAAAAGACTTCAAGTAGCTAGGGATGCGGATTATGTTGGCATATCCATAAAATCCTTCACGCTAGACGAGTCAATAATGGTCGCTAAGATGGTCAAGAAGATAAATCCGGGCGCGAAAATAGTTGCCGGCGGGCCTCATGTGATGGTCGATGGGCTCAACCTTTTGAAGGACAATCCCATTTTCGACATTGGCGTATTCGGCGAAGCCGAGTACGTTTTCAGGGACATACTTTCTGGAAGGGACCCTGCGACTATCAACGGCGTGATATACAGAAAGGACGGCAATGTAGTGCAGAACCCTGCGAATGAGTGGATAACAAACCTGGACGAACTCCCGTTTCCTGTTTACGACGATTTTGATTCCGTGAACATAGACGGACACATGCAGAAGATAGATAACTGGCCGCTTGTAACTAGCAGGGGATGTCCGTATACGTGCACTTACTGCTTCCGAGGAGATATGCTTGTGCTTACGGATTCTGGACTAATTGAAATAAGAGACGTTGTTAATGGTATGAAAGTTCTTACGGATAGAGGCAGATGGAAAAGCGTCTTACAAACTTTTACACGAGCCTATTCAGGAAAAATGATAAAAATAAACATAGACGGTAAAGAACCGATAATAGCAACTCTGAATCATAAAATAAAGACATTAAGGAATGAATTCGAAATGGTAAGGGCGGATAATCTGAAAACCGGAGACATTTTGACGGAAGTTTTGCCCGCAGTGACTTCTGCTGTAGAATCAGGCGGGCAGATAATGCTTTTCAAGTCCAGTTCAAAAGAAAAATTACTTCCTATTATGTCAATCGAAGAGATAGAATTCTCTGGCTATGTGTACAATCTTGAGGTCGAAGATGATCATACTTATACAGTAAACGGGATAGCTGTATCAAATTGCAACGTGCCGACGGTGATAGGCAGGAAATTCCGTACAAGGTCAGGCGAGAACATATTTGCTGAATTGCGTTACGCTCAAGAGAAGTATGGCAGCAAGGAATTCAAGGTGCTTGACGACAACTTCACCCTGCAGATGGACAGGGCCAAGGACATATGCATCTTATTCATCGGCGAAAAAATGGACATGAAGTGGACGTGTCCTAATGGCATACGCGCTGACAGGCTTGATGAGGAGCTATGCACGCTAATGAAGCAGGCGGGCTGCTACTCTATGTCTATCGGTGTAGAGAGCGGGGATCCGGAAGTGTTTGATAAAATAAAGAAGGGTGAAAAACTGGAGGATGTCGAGAATGGCATAAGACTCGCACAGGCAGCCGGCATAAAGGTTCATGGATTTTTCATAATAGGTCTTATTGGAAGCACGTACGAGGCTGACAAGAGGTCAATGGAGTTTGCGAAACGTCTTGGAATAACGGCTTCGTGGGGCATACTTGTTCCATATCCGGGAACGGAGGTATGGGAGCAGGTCAAAAATGATTCAAATGCACGCATACACAGAGACTGGAAGGACGGATTCCATATAGGTGCGAGGCCGAAGCCGGTTTTCGACACGCCTGAGTACACTGCAGAGGAGCGGGTGCGTGCGTACTACTATGCCAACATGACCACAATAAAGAAAAAAGATATTCCGCGCGCGGCAAAGATGATAATAAAAGGCCTGATAGCAGGGAAATAACTATCAATTAAATAGTCTCATAAGTGATGAAAATAAATGACACTACTTTATTTGCTGGCAACGATTTTCGGTACGGTGAGCGGAATAGCCAACTTCCCGCAGGCTTACAAAATATTCAAAAGAAAGAGCGCCAGGGACATATCAATAACAACGTATTCTATCCTGTTCTTGGGCGCAGTGGTATGGATTTTGTATGGCATTGAAATAGCTAATTTTCCGATAATCATAACAAATATTTTCGGGGCGGTAAACATCGGACTGGTAATTATCGGATGGTTCTTGTACGGAAGGGATAAATAATGGACGCAACGGTCGGAATAATAACACATAACAGGGCCAGAATCATATCGAAATGCCTTGCCGCCGTAGCTAGTCAAACATTCAAACCCAAGCAGATGGTAATTGTCGATACTAGCGACAACGACGAGACAGAAAATATTGTAAAGAAACTCAAAATGCCAATAAAATACATACATCTAAAGGAGCGCATAAGGCAGCCGCCTGCAAGAAACCTTATACTAGAAAATACCAGTACAGAGGTAATAGCATTTTTGGATGATGATGCTGTACCGAAGAAAGACTGGCTGGAGAATATCATAAGGGGCTACGGATTCAACACTAACATATCAGCGGTAGCCGGGCCAGCCGTGAACTGTGATACCGGCTTGAGGCCTATTGTCAAATACAAGAAGACGGATAGGAAACAGAACTTTGTAAATTCGGCCGGTGATGTGCGCTTCAACGGCGCATGGATACCTTCCAGGCCAATGGAGTGCAGTGTGATGATTGGAGCTAACATGTCGTTTCTGACAGAGGAACTGAAGAAAGTCGGGGACTTTGTTGATTTTTACAAAGAAGGCTACGGGTTCAGAGAGGAGAACTTTCCGCAAATGGCGCTCATTAAAAATGGAAAGAAATTCATGTACATGCCCAATGCATTTGTATGGCACATCAAAACACGACAGGGCGGAGCCGACAAGAACTATGAACATTTTTATTTGTGCGGCAAATACCACCGGGTCTTTGCAGACAGGTTTTTCCCAAAATGGAAATCACATTTATCCTGGATATTTTGGTCTGTTTCACCGCCCTGCATATGGCTGTGCGTGCTGCTCGCAATCTACAGACGTGATCTGTCAATACTCAAATGGCACAAGGGTCTTTGGTCTAAGACTTAAGAGTGTTTCGGATATAGCTTCTTGATGAAGTACGCAAAATTGACCACGCCGACAAGAACTGCTCATGTAGCATTCGAGCCAACTAATTTCAGCAAGCCTTACAAGG
>Ga0209542_10005378_pt1 | contig 25575 bp, 25 predicted proteins | sample RifCSPhighO2_01_FD_184028 | JGI IMG/M metagenome (GOLD analysis project Ga0209542, IMG submission 184028) | Soil microbial communities from Rifle, Colorado - Rifle CSP2_plank highO2_0.1 (SPAdes) (version 2) | ecosystem: Environmental > Terrestrial > Deep subsurface > Rock core/Sediment ...
GCAACTACGTACAACCACTAACGAACTGATTATTCCTCGATTGAAAAGCTTAGTCCGAACACTCCTATCTCTTACCAAAATACACGCAGATACAGTGCAAATTGGCCGAACCCATGGGCAACATGCCGTGCCAATTACTTTTGGGTTTGCTATAGCGGAATATGTGAGCCGTCTGGGTGAAAACATACTAGCTCTTCAAGATTTAAGTAATATGTTGCCAGGAAAATTCGCTGGGGCAGTTGGGGCATATAATGCGTTGAATGTTTTTGTTGATGACCCTATTAAGTTTGAAAAGACACTGCTGGGTTACCTGGATCTCAAGCCTGCACCATATTCCACCCAAATTGTACCGCCAGATAGCACTATTCGTTTAATGGACGAACTAACACTTTCGGCTGGAATTATGTCCAATTTGGCTCATGATATGCGCCACTTACAACGTACTGAAATTGCCGAAATTCGGGAAAAGTTCGAACCAAGTCAGACCGGTTCATCCACTATGGCTCACAAGCGCAATCCCTGGAATTTTGAAAACGTTATAAGCATGCACAAACAGGTGTTGGCACAGATGGTGAATGCCAATCTCAACATCAGTAGTGAGCACCAGCGTGATCTGACTGACTCTGCATCTTCTCGCTTCTATTCAGTTTTGCTGGCTTGCGTCGCTAGTATGACCAGTAGATTGAATAGCGTCATGAGCAAGATAGAGGTAGATAGTGACAATATGCAGCGAAATCTGAAGCTGACCAAAGGCGCCATTGCAGCTGAGCCGCTTTATTTATTGCTTGAGAAATATGGCCACACCGAGGCTCACGAGGTCATTAAAAGGCTATCCCAGAAAGCTTTAGCGAGTAATATCCACTTGGCAGAGGCTATTCGGAAAGATAATCAATTAGCCGCCTATTGGCAGAAATTTACAGATAAGCAAAAACTGCTAATCGAAGAACCCGAAAACAGATATACGGGCTTAGCTTCTCAGAGGGCATTTGCTATACACCGTCAATGGAGCAAACTGCTGGCAAAATAAAAGGACCCCACCGAAGTGGAGTCCTTTAGAGTAGTTAACAACTTTGTTAGCTGTTATTGGCACGCTTTTTCACAAATAGTGAACCGAGGTAGCCAAGGACAGAGACACCAAGGGTGATAGCAACAATGTTACCAGCACCGGTGTTAGGTAAAGTCTTTACTACAGTAGTGGTCTTAACGGCAGGGGTAGGTGTTACGGGAGTTACTGGAGTTACGGGCTTAACAGGAACTGTCACTTTAACTACGGCGTTTTCACAACCGCTCTGAGCGTTGTCGTTAACAGTACTATTACCTGTAAAACAAGCCTTGTTGTCTACAATTGAACCATCTTGGGCACTAGTAACCTTAACAGCAAATGTTTTAGTCACGCTTGCACCAGTGGTAATAGTGCCAGGGATAGTAAATGTCACTATTCGTTGTGTCGGGTCACTGATGAGCTCAACGCCATCAGGTAATTTATCGGTAATTACTACGCCGGCCATGTCGTTCCAGCCACGGCTGTCGTATGAACCCTTATTGCCAACCTTAACGGTGTAAACCAGGGTATCACCAGTGTTAACGCTCAAAGCTGACTTAGCGTCATTAGCGTCAACAACAGCACTGTTAGTAGTTTGATTTTGCACAGACTTCTGGATGTACCCGACTGGGTGCCAAGCCAAAGCTGGGCTAGATATCAAGGTAGCGGCAGCTACACCTGATATAATCGAACCAATTAGTAATTTCTTCATCTAAACATTCCTCCCACTCAGGTAGATTTGCCCACCTGAACATATTACATAATAGCACTTATGTTTACTTTTGTCAATATCATTTTATAGTTAGTTCGATAGATATTCTTTTACGACTGACGATCTTTATCATTCTTCCTCGGCTGCACCGTAAATTTTTCTGATGCTGCGCCTTTCTCTTTCGCTTGTGCCCCCCCAAATACCAGTCTTTATATTATTACCTAACGCAAAATCGAGGCATTCATCTTTGATCACACATTCGCCACATACCGCTTTTGCGTAAAAGGTGCTAGCTCCACGCTCAGGGAAAAACATGTCAACCGTCATAGGAAATGCCTGATTAACCGGTGAACAGGAGGCTTGATCTTGGTAGGGTACTCTTGCAATAGCAAGCCCGCCTTCACCATGTTCATGTTCTCTTTGTCCTCTCGCTTTCAAAACCTGATCGCCATTAATTAAAAGCGATGTTAGAACATCGGGCTCAAATGCATTAAGAAATGATGACTGTGTGCGATCAAGCCTTCTAACTAGTTTAAGTACTGTTAAATCAATTTTTTTGTACATATGTTGAGGTATATCCAGCTTATAGGTATTGGCGAGTTCGTCATCATCAGCAATCTCATCTTGCGTATCATCCGCATCAGGCATTTCAGTCTCAAAATTCATGAGGAGTCTACCAATATTATCTATCTGTTGATCCAGTATATCTGCTTGATCATGGTTACGATCAACTACCCTGTCCATAAGTTTACCTATGACATTTAATGAAAACCGCCAATCCATCAACTGTGCTCGACGGAAACGCATAGCTTTTTCTGCAAGAGCCTCTGCTTCATGGACTGCTATGCCGTGTAATACTCGAAGGCCAGTAGAGCTATCTGGTCCAAAGTCTACGTTAAGAGCCCTGGTTGAACGATTATACGCATATGACATGATAAAGTCTCGGCTAGTATCACTAGGACGGTTAACTGCTACTGTTAAAATATTTTCTAGTGTAGTATCGGGCTGTACGGGTTTATCGTCATCAGATGCAAGATCAACAAATAATTGTTCCTGAATGGAGCTCAGATTGGTAGAATGGGCAGCCACGAGCTCAAGGCGAATATCTCTGTCCGTAAATGAACCATACTGCGCAACCTCATCTGCTGTGCGCTGACTAAAAGCCTCGATCCTTGGATCATCCAAAGGAACCATTTGTTCGCCAACACTAACAAACCAGCTTTTCATATTACTCTTTGCGGTTCTGGTAGTTTCTGAGGTGTCGACGTAGCTTACTGCGGACAGAGTCTGTTAGGGTTGTGGCTACGTCGGGATCAACTAACAAATCTTCAATTATTCCAACCTGCTCGTCATTTTTAATGGTTGGGAATTTACCATCCTCTAAAGATGTACCTAGTGCACCGAGAAAACCGTCAATTGTCTCAAAACCAACATTTGTTTCATACTCGGCGGATGTTTCAGGGTCCTGTTCAGCTCCCACAATCGCAATCATGCCAGCTATACGTTCATGTACCCGAACCAGGTCTCGCCTTATTCTTTCAAGACGAGACGAAGATAAACCCCCGAGATCAGTTTCTCTTATAGCGGCAGCGGTCGCATCCGTAATCTCTAGTAATGGCTCAACCGCGCTACTACCCCTGACTGCTCCCGTTCGTAACATGTCTTTTTCACTGTACCCATACGTCCTTGCTGTTTCGGTTTTTCGGCGCGAGTCCCAATCTATTCCACGTACGTATCTACCAGCTTGCTGAGCAGTCATTTCGGCAACTTCGGCAGCTAACCTCTCAACCTCAGCAGACGGCAACGAGTTAGCTGCAGTGGCCTTTGCTACAAGTTTTTGATGCGAGTGTCTATTGGGCAACCTAACGGATAAAACTTCAGCAGTTTGCGGAGTTATTGGTATGGTCTTGGGCGTAGCGGTAGCTTTGGCAGGACGCGCGTTATGCACAAGTTCAGGATCTACCGCATTGGCAATGGTGAGTGTTCTGTGTAGTGTAGTTACTTTTGAATTCCAGATACCGGCTTTGGCATGTGCCCACTCAGTGCCAGACTCAATTTCTTCTGGAGTTAGCTCATACCTATCTGGAGCCTTGCCACCAGGACGAGCAAAGCCCAATACGGCTGTGAGAGGAACTTTTTCGGATAATGGGTGTAGCGACCAGGCTTCACCCATCCATTCAGCAGTACGTGCAAATTTAACATTCTCGTGTGTCGTTGCACTACGAATTCGCTCATCCAACAACTGCTCTAATGTCATCATTTCGACTGTTGAAAATGTAACCCTAATGCCAAGATCTCTAATCACCGCATCACGGTGAAAGCCATCTACGATCCGGAATTCCGATTCACCTTCGACGTATCCTATTCTAGTTGGCGTTTTTTGTCCGGTGCCACCATTTAATTCGCGGGTACGTATAAAATCTTCTCTGAGCGAAGTAAATTTTCCATGATCAACCGGTACGTGTAAATCTCCCACTAAACGAGTTGGCACATCACATTCATATAGACCAGCACCTCGATCAAGCAAAACTTCGACCTGTTTGATAATTGGCTGTTCTAGAAGATTTGGTGGACTTGGATTTTTATTTTGAGCAGCAGCCATCACAATAGCATAGTAATCCGGTCTTTTTTATGCAAGCATAAGCTTTAATCTTAAGTGAGTGACTCTTCACCCCTCAACAAAGTGCTACAATACTAGATATATAGGGAGCAGTCATGAAGGTTGATCTAGAAGCAGAGTCTAAGAAAATAACAGCTAAGGCTAGGGCTACAATGTCCGGCCCTGATGTGTCTGGAACAGCCGAATTTACGGAATACGACGTGGATGGATGGAAGTATGTTCATATCCGTCTGGAACTAAAGGGTGGCCCTGAGACTCTCAAGCCTGGTAAACATGCTGTTCACATACACGAAAAGGGTGACTGTGAGTGCGATGGCTTTAAATGCGCTGGTGGACATTTTGACCCCGGACCATCTGGTAATAGCGACCCGGACGCTAATCACGGCTATCATGCAGGTGACTTGCCCAGTATTACAGTAGACAGCAATGGAGTAGGTGTTCTGGAAACCATCACAACCAGAGTAACTCTATCTGACGGGCCAGTGTCTATCTTGCAGCCAAAAGAAGGCACATCTCTGATGGTCCATGGAAACCCCGACCCCTATACTACTGGTGAGTCCGGTTCTGGCCATAGCGGCGGCCCCCGCCTAGCCTGTGGCAAAATCGAACGAGTTTAAGCTACGCTCGGTCGCTTAATAACAAGATCTAGTTCGGGTTGGTCTTTTTTAAGATTATTGATAACCTTATGGACTACATATTCTGTCTGCATAAAATTGGCAAAGTCTTCTGGTAGAGCTTCGTCGTGCAGATGTGTTTTCATTCCTCCAGGGTAAACAGATAAGATCTGGACAGATTTATCACTGTTCTCGGCCCGTAAGGCATCTATATAGCCCCTAAGCGCCCATTTGCTGGCAGCGTACAGCTTGGCCCCAACTGCCCTAGTTGCATCCAGAGCAGCACTAGACAGAAGATTTATAATTACTCCTTCTTGTTCCATGTGTAAAAGAGCAGTCCTAGAACCGAGTACAGCTCCAAAAAAGTTTACATCAAACATTTCATGAGCACGATCCATATCTAAGAGATCAACCATTGGGAACTTCTTAAAAAGTCCAGCACTATTTACCCATATATCAATGCGGCCAAAGTCAGCCACCACAGATTCCGCCACCATCCTTAGTGATTGCTCGTCTCGAACATCGGCCACTAGGTATTTAATACCTAGCTCTTTTGCTGTTTTGGCGACTCTATCCTCAGTCCTGCTCGCAATCGTTACCTGACAACCTTCTTTTTTGAGGTACTCGGCAAGTGTTTTACCAAATCCTTGGCTCCCACCAATGATTACTACAACCTTATTATGTAAATTCATACATACAGTTTAGCAGGATACCGAAGTTGTTGTGAAAGGTGCTTAGAGATTATCAGATGTTATGTGCTGTTTATCCACATACATACTGCTTAGCTGTGCATTATTCTCAGTGTACTCTAAGCAAAAGAAGTATATACTGCTAAGTATGAGGGTTTTGGTTATTGAGAGTGAACACAAAATTGCTAATGTTATCAATCGTGGACTGACGCAAGAAACATACGAAGTTGATGTAGCTTATGATGGCGATAGTGGGCTAAGCAGCGCTTTGACTGGTGGCCACGACATTATTATTTTAGACCGTATGTTGGCAGGATCAATGGAAGGACTGGCTATCTGTAAAGAAGTTCGCCAATCGGGGATACACACACCTATTTTGCTATTGACGGCCAAAGACCAAGTTCGAGACAGAGTAGCAGGACTCAATGCCGGTGCTGATGATTTCCTGATTAAGCCCTTTACCTTTGGAGAACTTCTTACTAAAATCCAAACATTATTGGGGCAACCAAAAGATGCCAAAATCAAAGAACTAAAAGTCAAAGACCTGTCGCTTGACCCCGTAAAGTTTGAAGTAAAACGTGGCAATACCATAATAAAGCTATCCCGGCGTGAATTTGCCTTGTTGGAGTATCTTATGCGTAACTCGAACCGGGTACTAGGCAAAGATTCTATCATTAGCCATGTCTGGAACTTTGATGCTGATATTTTGCCCAATACAGTCGAGGTATATATGGGCTACCTGCGTAATAAGATAGATAAGCCCTTTAAGGGTCCACACCTTATCAACACTGTTCGCGGTTTTGGATACAGGGTCGGTGGTAACTGAGACTAATCTGCTAGAATAACAACTATGGCTCAGGCAATCATTAAACTTACAAATGTAACCAAGTTGTATGGTAGACATAGAGGTATTGACGGAGTCAATTTATCGGTTCAAGCCAACGAAATTTTTGGTTTTTTGGGACCCAACGGAGCCGGAAAAACCACAACCATACGCTGTATTATGGACTTTATTAGACCTTCCCAAGGTAGTGTCAAAGTCTTTGGAAAAGATATGCACACTAATTCGGTACAAGCCAAGGCTAAAATTGGTTTTTTGCCTGCTGACTCTATGCTTTATCCAAAATGGACAGGTCAGGACCATAGTGATTATTACGGAAATCTTCGTAGTAACGCCAATATTAGTGAGCTTGCAAACAGATTAGATCTGGACTTAAACGTCCAAGTTCGGCATTTATCAACCGGAAATAAACAAAAGCTGGCATTAGCTCTTGCTATGCTTGGCAAGCCAGATCTTTTAATAATGGACGAACCAACAAAAGGTCTGGACCCACTATTACAACAGGAAATCTATAACATACTACACGAATATAAAAGAGGTGGCGGTACTGTGTTTGTGTCGTCTCACAACCTACCAGAGGTAGAAAAAATCTGTGATCGCGTTGGTGTAATTAAGGACGGAACGATTGTAGCCAGTGAAACTATGCAAAGCATCAGAGCAAAAAGTATACATATTGTTACCGTGAGTACAACTAACAAAATAGCCCTTGATGATTTTAAGTCGCCAAAAACAGAGATAATTCATTACTCCGAGAAACATATCATCCTTAAAGTGCATGGCAATATTAATCCAACCGTTCAAGCAGCATCTAGATATAAACTTAAGGATCTAGAAGTAACTCATGCTAACTTAGAGGACATCTTTTTGGAGTACTACAGATGACTTCTGCCATGATTTGGAAGGAAGTTAAGGACCGGAGAGTGTCATTAGTGGCATATACCGTTGCTGGTATGGGCCTTGTATTGATGTACGTCGCACTTTATCCGTCCTTGCAGGGCCAAGCGGCAACCTATGCAAAACTAATGGAATCACTACCAAAAGGTTTTGCAGAGGCTTTTGGAGTCGATGCCAATTTTCTGGCTACTTTAGAAGGCTATATTGCCAGTGAAATGTTTAGTTTTATGTGGCCACTACTAGCAATATTTTACATGGTATCACGCGCTGGCGGTGCCATTGCCGGTGAAATAGAAAAGGGGACCATTGGTACATTACTTAGTCAGCCAGTTACACGTTCCAGTATCTATTGGGCAAAAGTATACGCGGCAATAATATCCCTGTTAATCTTTACTTTTGCAACTATTCTCACTACTATTCCGTTTGCACTCTTGTTTAAACTTAAGGTGGATACTCTCAATTATTTCACTTTGACAATTGTGGGTCTTTTGTTTGGGCTAGCGGTGTATGGTTTTGCTATTATGCTCTCGTCTCTTTCAAGCGATAAAACTAAGGTCTACGGAATTACTGGCGGTCTATTGTTTTCGATGTATGTGGCCGATGTTGTATCTGCCCTAACTCAGAACCTAAGCTGGCTAAAATATACGTCTATTTTTTACTATTTTGATGCTCCTGCCGCTCTTGTCCATGGACACATAAACAATCTAAGCATTTTATTGTTTATTGTTTCTGCTATTGTTTTCCTAATTATAGGTCGAGTAATTTTTACAAAACGTGATATTTCTATTTAGACAATATGATCTTTATCCTCCAGTTTGTGCTATCATAACGGAGTAGATAGCGAAACAGAAAAGAAAATTGTGGCAAAAAAACATGTAGTTATTGTCGGCGGCGGATTTGGTGGCGTTCGAGCCGCTTTGCTTCTAGTTGATAATCGTCACTTTGAAGTTACATTAGTCACCGATCATGATGATTTTCGTTACCACCCCAGCCTATACCGAACCGCAACTGGGGGTCGTCGTTTTGCCTCTAGCATTGATCTTGATGAACTCTTTGATGGTAAACCGATTAGGTTTGTGCGAGGATTGGTAACTACAGTTGATCGCCAGGCAAAATCCATAGCTTTATCAGACAAACAAACTATCAAGTATGATTCGCTAATTTTGGCGCTGGGTGTAAGGACCAATTATTTTAATATCAAAGGGCTGCCGGAGTTCAGCTTTGGTATCAAAACCACCGAGGACGCACTCAAACTCAAGCATCACATCCATCAGCAGATGATTGACCAGCACAAACTTGACCTAAATTATATTGTAATTGGGGGCGGACCAACAGGGGTAGAGTTAGCGGGTGCTTTGCCCGCATATCTGCGCCGAGTGGCACGTAATCATGCTATCAAGCGCCCCGCGGTACACATTGGACTCGTAGAGGCAGCTCCGCGCCTGTTGCCACGAATGCCTAAGGATATTAGCCGTATGGTGGCACGTCGACTGAGACATCTAGGAGTTAAGTTATACCTGAACACAACTGTTAAGGGTGAAACTCACGATAGTCTGATGTTAGAGAATAAAAAATTGGCAAGTCGCACTGTTATATGGACGGCTGGTGTCGCCAATCAGGAATTTTTTGCCGAGAACGTCTTTCAGATGAACAAGAATGGAAAAGTACGGGTTAACCAATACCTGGAAGCCGAACCAAATATATATGTCATAGGCGATAATGCCGACACTCCTTACAGCGGCATGGCCCAAACCGCCCTGTATGATGGAAGATATCTGGCCAATAATCTGATGCGTCAAGCTGATAACATTGAGCCCAAGCCCTACTTAGCCAAACGTCCTGTCTACGTCATACCCGTTGGCCCCAAGTGGGCAGCAATGCTTTGGGGCAAGCTGCGATTGTATGGCTGGCTCGGATCAATGCTGCGTAGTTTGGCTGACTTAGTTGCCTATCATGACTATGAGCCCTGGCAACTAGCAACCAAGCGATGGATGTCTACTGATGACAGTGAAGAATCTTGCCCAATATGTGCAAGCCATCCGAGCAGTTAGGACTCTGGTTCATCATCAAAGGTTATGGTTGGATCGTAGACCACATCAGCTAATTCACGATAGCCCCTACGTACATTCTCGACTGGTTTCAAGCTTTGAATTCTATCAACAATCTCCTGACTATTTTGAGCGGAGCTATAGTGTGCCAGTTTAAGTGAGGCAACTACACTTCTTGCCTGACGATATGTCTGGACTACCCCGTGGGCAATAAGACTATCTTGCAAAACGATAAGCCCAAAGCCAGTCATGGTATTTTCGAAATCCTCCGCCACATTCCTCCTGACTAACTTTGCATGTGTAGGTCCAGCCAAATACGCAGCGTTAAGTGAGAGTTCAGCATTAACTCCTTCGCGCTGCCCATCAAAATCTGGTACATAAATACCGAACTTGTTACGCATATAATAGCTGTTGCCAAGAGCAACCACGGCCTGTTCAGCAAAAACCCAATCAAGCACAGCATTTACAAGATGCTTTGGGCCGTCAACTTGCTCATCAGTCCCTGAAGGTATGGGTTGTTGGGCGCTAGACGGAACATGAAATGAATAGTTTGGAACATGATCTTCCTCTGCATCATCTTCATCAACCTTCGACTCCGCTCTTTGACTAAACTCTAGGACGCTAGCGGCTAAAGTTTGCTGGTCAGCTTTAGTATCTTCTTGGAGCGTTTCGCTTAATGCATAGCTTAATCTATTGACTCTTCGAGCTATATCAGTCTCGTCAAGAATCAAAAGTCGCCGTTCGCCCGCTTCCTCTTGTCCGGGTATAACCTGAACACTAAGTCTGTTTTTTTCTTCACGGGTTTTCTTTGCAACAATATGAAGATCAGACAAATGGTCGACAAGCACAGCCCCAAATTCAGTTGCTAGACCAAAGCGCAAGAACGCTTCGTAGGTGCTAGCAGCATGTTCTTTGGCATATTCTTGACCATAGTCAATAGTTGGCTCAATGTCTGGCCTTAGACCAGGATCTCCTTCGTCACCATTACTCATGAATCATTATTATACAATCTTTACTGATTTGAATCAATAGTTAGCTGTTCTCTCGCCACTTGGCTATTTCTGCATGATGTCCGCTCAGTAGCACATCCGGTACCTTTAGGCCTCGGAATTCCTCTGGACGGGTATATTGTGGGAATTCAATTGTCTTGTCATCGTCCTGGAATGATTCTATGTCGGCCGAGTTTTCACCCCCCAGTACTCCTGGAATCAGGCGGATTACGCTATCAACAATGATCATGGCTGGCAGTTCACCGCCTGTGAGCACATAGTTGCCAATACAAATCTGTTGATCAACAAAGTTGGTAATACGTTCATCATAGCCCTCATACCTTGGGCATACTATGATTAGCCCCTTTACCTTAGCCAGCTTCTTAGCAATTGACTGTTTATATTGTTGTCCACGTGGCGTAGGCAATATCACAACAGCTTCAGGATCGTCCTTTTTGGCCTGTTCAATCGCAGCCACAACTGGTTCTGGTTTAAGTAGCATTCCATCACCGCCGCCATAAGGAGTGTCATCCACCTGCTTACGGGGACCTAGTCCAAAATCGCGCAGGTTAATATAACTGACCTCAACCAGTTTTTTATCTTGCGCCTTCCACAGCATGCTCGCATTTAGTACTCCCGGGAACATATCTGGAAACAGTGTAATAATTTGGATCCTCATATGCATTTTGCAATCAATCGAAGCAAACCATCATGGACTTTGCCGTTACTAACCAAGGCGCCCTTGTTCAATCGATTAAGTTTTGGCCCACTTCCGTCTAGTAAAGTCACTTTACCTCCAGCTTCTTCAACAATAACTTTAGCAGCCGCAATGTCATGCGAGTTTAGCTCGCGTTCAGCGTAGCCCACCGATTTGCCACTAGCAACAAGCATCATTTTATATACCGCTCCGCTAAAGCACATAATTCTGGCTCCCCTGGCCTCCACTTCGTCATAAAACTTATTCCATTGTTTGAATTGGCTGCGTGCACTGCCGCCCCCATAAAATGAATCTTTCAGATTACCATCAGAGACCTTTAATGATCTTCCATTACAGAGTGCGCCTTTTCCCTTCATGGCTGTATACATCCTTTCTAGAAATGGATCATAAACAATACCTACTAAGGCTTCACCATCTTTAACATAAGCCAGCGAGAACATAGCCGTTGGAAGACCCCATGTAAACGCCTTGGTTCCGTCAACTGGATCACATACCCAGATTTCATTGTGGGCACTAGTCATAGTAGAGCGTTCCTCGGCTAGTACACCATGATCAGGAAATTCTCTCCCTACCATACTGATAACAAGTTCATTAATTTCAGTATCCGCTTTAGTTAGTGGTGATTTGTCAGCTTTATAAGTAGTGCCTGGATCAGCATCAAAAAAATACCTACGCATTAGGATTCCGGCTTCTCTGGCAAGATTTACACCAAATTTCTGATATTGTTCAAGACTCATTGTTATCAGTTTAACAGATTAGAATTGATAGAAACAAAAAGATCCGCACCTAGCGGATCATTCTGTCACATAAAGCTCCCATCTTTTCAGATGGCTCGCAATGAGCTTTCTAATTTTTGTTGTTCTAACAGATCAATTATATCTAAATATGGTCTGACACACAAGTACAAACTTTGACTATGTTTAGAGTTTATACGTCTAAATCGTCGAACTCTTTAAGCTCGGCACGAGTCTTGTTGATGATGCTGTCGTGATCTTCCCGCTCTTCAGCTTCTGGTTCAGATGCAACTGCTACCTGTTCTTTCTCTTCAATAACTTCTTCAGATTGTGCGGTTTCTGTAGTTGTTTGATCACCTTCTTGGTCTTGTTTAGATTCTTCCGGCCGAGGTGAGTCTTCATATGACCTTCGTTCGCGCGGTTCGCCATTATCAACAATCTTCAGGTTATATCGGGCATCATTTTTAGTACCTAATGCTCGCAGCAAAGTGCGTAAGCTTTGGGCAGTGGCGCCTCGCTTGCCAATAACACGCCCAAGATCCTCTGGGTCAACGGTTAACTCCAGCAATACGCCCTTCTCGTCAATGCGTCTTTCTATCTGGACGGCATCAGGTTTGCTGACAAGTGATTTGACAATAAACTCTACAAACTGTTGGTCTATACTACTCATGCTCAGTAACTCCCTTACTCACGGTTAGTGGTGGATTTTATTATATCAGATTCTGCTGATGACCAGGCTAGGCTTTTGGTTTAGCTTCTGGCTCTGGCTCGACTTCTGACGAATCTGCTTCAGGCTTGGTTGCCACTTCCTCTGCATCGTCAGCTTTTACTTCTGCGTCTTGGTCTAAAGATTCTGCTGCTTCGCTAGTTTCAACAACTTCGTCACTTGCCTCTTCGCTCGCATCGAGTGCGTCTGGAGCTTTTGCCTTATCTTCTATCTTTTCTTCAGCTGCAACTTGTGCCCCAGCTTCGGCGGAAGTTTCTTCTGATTCTGGTTCTTCCTCGACTGCTTTGGGCTGTTCGGCTTCAGCCGGGCGATTTTTGCGCAATTTATCAGCATTGCGAAGTGTCCCCGACTTTTTAGCATCTATTTTTACCCAATCAGGTAATTTAACACCCTCTTGTTTAAATAGCCGAGACACACGCCCAGATGGTTGCGCGCCGTTTTTAATAAATTGCTCGGCTTTAACCTTGTCAAATTGGGCAGTCTTGGTATGAGGGTTGTAGCTGCCGAGTAGGGCAACGGTCTTTCCGCTTTTGGGGCTTTGTCGGGAATCTTGGACGACAATGCGAAACTGAGCATGTCCACTACGTCCAACACGTTGCATACGAATAACTAACATCTAAGACAATTTCTCCAAATTACTTTTACCTAAGATAATCTGTCGAATTCTACAGGAGTTTAACAGATAAGTCAACGGGAGTAGCAATCTAGCTTTCAATTGAATAATTTTTTAAGGCGTCCTCGGCGGCTTGTTGTTGGCCAGCTTGCTTGCTGGGGCCAGTACCCTGGCCTTTTAATTCACCATTGACCATAACTCCAACCGTGAAGACTTTGTCGTGGTCAGGCCCCTCTTCGCTCAAAACCTTGTAGACTGGAGTAAAATTCTCCTGGCTTTGTACAATTTCTTGCAAATGAGATTTAGGGTCCATCCACGAACCACTTTTGAGGATGTTATCAAAAGTAGATAGCAGACTATCAGCTATAAATTTGCGAGTGGCTTCATAGCCTTGGTCAAGATACAACGCACCAACCACAGCCTCGTAAGAATTGGCCAAAATCTGGGCCCTGGCCCGGTCAGTTCCACGCTTTTCCCCCCGGCTTAGACGCAACAATGGCTCAAAATTCTGTTTCAGTGCAGCCGCACTAATGCTTTCGGTACGCACTAAAGCACTACGCCAATTGGTTAGGACGCCTTCTGGCTCGCTATAAGTTGCATACAGATATTCTGTTGCGACAAGTTCTAGTACCGCATCACCTAAAAACTCTAGTCGTTCATTATGATGCTTAACCGTTTTGCGATGCTCGTTGACGTATGAGCGGTGCGTGAAGGCAGTGACAAGCAAATCAATGTCATTAAAAGTAACACCGAGCACATCACGGGCAAAAGCAATGTAAATACTAGAATCCATTTTAATATCCCAATATGTTAAGTGAAAGTTGCTCTGGTGTGTGCAAGGCGCCAGTTATTGTGAGAAAGCGTACCTGTTTGGTACGTTGACGAGCAAAACTGGTGCATGACGCCAACAGAACAACTTGAAGCTGGAGTGGAATGTTGAAATGGATTCTAAAGTCCTGCATGGCGAATTTTCTTAAGCCCTAGTAATATTATTTTGCCAATATCATCGTACTCTATCTTATCAAGTGCATCATTGGCTTCAAACCATTTTATACCGTTCATCCAATCTTCTGGCTTAAGGTTATCCGTTTTGCCAAGCCCTTGTATCAAAAAGATCTCCGTTGTCATAAGCACCAGGCTTTGTTGGCGACGATAACGGAAATTGATTTTGCCAAGCCATCCCAGCACTTTCATCTCTTGTAGACCCGTTTCTTCGCTCACTTCGCGCTCAGCAGTCTCTTTGGCTGTTTCTCCCTCTTCAATATGGCCCTTTGGTATAGTCCAACGATTTTTAGCATCCTGTATTAGTAAAATTTCTATGGCTTTGGTCTTTGGGTTACGGCGAAAGATGACCCCACCAGCTGTTGGCTCACGTACCACCTCGTTTATTGCTGGTCTGTGCCGGTGAACAAATTTCCGAAATCCTTGGACTGGTTTAGGGCGTTTCATGGCTTATGCCTTTACTTTCTTGCTGCTCGTTTTTGATATGTCTTGATCTCTCTGCTTGAGTGCAGTGCCCAGAACACCATTTATGAATTTGGAGCTATTATCACCCCCAAAAGCCTTAGCAAGTTCCACCGCTTCATTTATAACGACTTTTGGTGGCATATTGGTCTCATATAATAGCTCATAGAGACCGATTCTGAGCACAATTCTATCCATACGTGCAATTTGATCAATTGGCCACTCTGGCGCTATTGGTCCTAGTTGCTTATCAAGTTGATCTTGTTTGCCGGCAACGCCACGGACTAAGCTCTTCACGAAGTCTTGATCGTCTATAGTTTCGTGGTAGCGAGCAATATTGCGCGTTAATACTTCATCAATATTAAAACTTTTATCACCACATTCAGCCCTAAACTCCTGTTCGTAGAGAGTCTGGAGGGCGATAATGCGACCGAGGTGACGATTGGAGGCCATATTGTTAAATCCCTGACAAAGCTGATTTAGGGGCAGCTTGTTATTTTGACAATGCTTTGGCTTTTGGCGCCGACTTAGCCTGAGCCGTTACCGGCTTGGCAGACTCACGACGCGTGGTATAAACCTTAACTGGCGACTTGGCATTAACTGCCCGCGCCAACTTGAGCTTTAGATGGCTACGACGCGTGCCTGTGCGCCTAGGACTGGTTCGTTTTTTGGGTTTGCCCATAGCGCTACTACAGCACTCCTATCCGTGATTACGCTAATATCTTGTTTAGAGATTATATCGTTTTTAACCCCTAAATTCAATGCTGGCAGCTTAAAAAGATCAAATTAGACCACAAAGTTGACCAATTTGCCTGGCACATAAATAGTTTTAGTGATTGATTTGCTTAGGTAGGGTTTGACTTTATCATTCACTTTGGCCGTCCTCACAATGCTGTCTTCATTGCTATCAGCAGGCATTTCCAGATTAGCTCTAACTTTGCCATTAACCTGCACCACAATAGTTATAGTATCGGTTTTGAGATATTTAGGATTATGTACGGGCCAAGAACTGACATGAACAGATTCCTTTTGGCCAAGTTCGTGCCACAACTCCTCTGCAAGGTGAGGAGCAAATGGTGCTAGCAGCTTACTAAGAGTTTCAAGCGCAAATTGCCAATCGCTATTTGGATTAAAGCCACCTTTGGCCTTAAGTTTGTAAAGCTGATTAGTATATTCCATCAGTGCAGCTATGGCGGTGTTAAAACCAAGTTCTCCTAAATCTTTGCTAACCTTGGCGATAGCTTGGTGAGTTTTTTGCAGTAATCTGTCATTGACTACCTCTTTGCTCTTTGCTCTCTGCTTGTCCTGAGCTTGTCGAGCGGTCTCTTTGCTCTCTGCTAAGTATTCTTGGCAGAGTGTCCAAACACGCTGCAAAAAGCGGAAGCTGCCACCCATGCCCTCTACGCTCCAGTTGGCCGATTGGTTCCATGGACCAATAAAAAGCTCCATGATCCGTACCGTGTCAGCACCATAGCCCAGCTCTATCAGGTCGTCCGGTGCGATGACGTTACCCCAGCTTTTGCTCATTTTGCGGCCATCTGGTGCCAAAATCATGCCGTGATTGCGTAAGGTGCTGAAAGGTTCATCAAAATTAATGAGCTTGGCATCATACATGACTTTAGTCCAAAAACGGGCATAGAGTAGATGCATTACGGCATGCTCAGCACCGCCAATATAGTCATCCACTGGTAGCCAGCGTTCAGCTTTCTCCTTACTAAATGCCTCTTTGGTATTGTGCGGATCGGCAAAACGCAGGAAGTACCAGCTACTACAAGCAAATCCATCCATAGTGTCGGTCTCACGCTCTGCCTTGCCGCCACACTGGGGGCAGGTGGTGTTTACAAATTCGGGAACTCTGGCCAACGGGCTGCGGCCATCACCGCTCGGTTCATAGCTTTTCATTTCTGGCAATTGAACTGGTAGGTCTTTTTTAGGAACCGGAACAGCACCACATTTAGGACAATGAATAATAGGGATAGGAGCTCCCCAGTAGCGCTGCCTACTAATTAGCCAGTCCCTGATTTTATAGCTTACATGTGTGGTCGCAAGTTGATGATCTTCAAGATATTTAATGATACTTTCTCTATTTTCTCCAGCGATTTGACCATTAAATTTCTCGGGTTCCGTTAATATCCCATTTCTCATGTCCGTATAACAAACTTCAAGGTTCTTGACCATTTGTGCTTGTTTTTTATCTCGAGGAAAGAGTACTGGCTTGAGTGGTAAATTGTATTTTTTAGCAAACCGAAAGTCGCGCTCATCGTGAACCGAGCACTTTACTATTCCTGTCCCGTAATGAGAAAGAGCATAGCTTGCCACCCAGATTGGTAGATCACCATTGCCCACTGGATCCACTATGTAGCGTCCTGTAAAAATTCCTTCAACATTTTCTTCGTCGGTGTAACCCAAATTGTCTCGCTTTTTAACCATCTCTGTAGCAAATTTTAAGACTTCCTCTTCTGATTTTGTTCCTTTAATAAGTTCAGGTAGAAAAGGATGGTCTGGAGCAATTACAACAAAAGTATCTGCTCTAAATGCTTCAAAGTGCGCTGAAAAGGTTTGGATTTCCAGATTCGTATCCTTAACAGGTGCTGTAAAAACCATCCCTTTGGATTTCCCTATCCAGTTACGTTGCATAGTCTTAATGCCTTCAGACCAATCTAAATTATCTAGGTCAGCAGCCAAGCGATCTGCATAGTCTGTAATCTTAAAGAACCATTGCTTGAGAGCCTTCTTTTCAACGATTGCACCACTACGATCGGCCCTTCCGTCTACTACTTGCTCGTTAGCTAGAACTGTCTTGTCTACTGGATCCCAATTAACCAAAGCTTCCTTTTGATAAGCCAATCCTCGATCAAAAAGTAATAAAAATAGCCACTGAGTCCATTTGTAATATTCGGGTTCACTGCTATCAATCTCGCGCGACCAATCGTACCCAAAGCCCATCTGCATCAGTTGCTGCTTGAACTTGCCCGTGTTTTCCTTAATGGCTTGCCTGGGGCTAATGCCGGTTTTGATAGCATAATTTTCTGCCGGCAGGCCAAAGGCATCCCAGCCCATGGGATGCAGAACGTTATCGCCCATCATCCGGCGCCAACGAGAGATAGCGTCACCTATGGTGTAATTACGAACATGGCCCACATGCATGGCTGCACCGCTAGGGTAGGGGAAGTACTCTAAAACATAGCGTTTGGGCTTACCTGGTTCCTCGGTGGCTTGATAGATACCATTCGCTTCCCACTTTTTTTGCCATTTGGGCTCAATTGCCTTGGGGTTGTAGCGTTTCATTAGGCTAATTATAACGTTTTTTAACTCTTAGTAACTTAGAAAAGACAAAAATGGATAACGGCCATGTATTTCCCTAGAACTTGCATCTACTAATCGTCTCAACTCGTTTTTATTCATTCTTCGACTAGAAGTCAGCCTTTCCTGCCAGTGACTTTCCACGTTATCCACGATACCTCTAATTAGTTCGTTTGTTTGTTTGTCAGGAATTACCAACCTTGCTATGTTTGCTTGTTTTATACGTGCTTCGTGCTCTACAAGCCGTTCGGCAAATGATGGATCAAGTTCACTTAATCTTTCAAAACCACCTCCCGTCTGGACCAATGGATCAATTTGTCTGGTTTTGAATGGTGGTTGAGGAAAATCTATGTATGCAGGATCAGATGGACTGTCTGTTTCAGCTGTGTCAAGCACCGTAAAGCCTACTGGTAAATAGGGTGGATACTCGCCAAGATAAGTGCTAAAATCCTCACTTTCAAGCGGTATATAGCTACCAGATTTCAATATCGCACTATAAGAATCAGGATCAGTAAACTGGTGCATATAACTGTAAATTCGTTCACGACGGCCTGGCCATACGTACTGACGACGATATTGGGCTATGTTTCTCATGATCGCGTCAAGTGTATTTCCACCCAAATTGTGACGCGCTAAGGACATTGCTTGGGTTGGATCAGTTACATACATTAAATCACGTGGGTGCATTTCATGAAGCGGTATCAGTCCTGCAGGTTCTTCGGGAGCAGTAAAAACCCAAGTATCTGGCGCGCCGTATTGGGCGTAGAAAAGTTTAGTTTTGAGCATCAGCATTTCTTCTAAAAAACGGTGAGTCGGCTCAGACCAATGTTCTTGGGATAGCAACAAATAGCCTTCTGCAAAGATTCTTGCTATTCTTTGATCTGTCATAGCCAATTTATTTTCTGGGGTAAGAGTAAAGTCGTTCACGCCGAGAGCCATATGGCGAACCGCATCATTCCACCTATTCATTTCTCTTAGCCCATAATCAACACGATCGACGCACAAATCGGGTGCAGGAGCCTCAACCCAGTCAGACACTTCAGGTAGTATGACTGTTTCTGGCTCAACATGATGCTTACGCAATATGTCTGTAACACCAGTGACTGCAAGGTATTCGCCAAGCTCTATGTCGTGCTGATCCTCACCTTCACCAACACCTTGAAATAGCCAATCACCAATATGAGACCCGGTTGTATGTGCCATGTCTGAGAGCAATGTCCGAAGTTGATAGCTCAAAACTTGGTCTTCAATAACACCTTCTTTCTTTGCTAATTGCTTAACAAACAAAACACTACCCCATATATGCTCAAAACGTGAAAAAGCGGCAGTATTAGGTATGGTCGTATATTCGGGTGGTAGAGTAAGTTGTTCGACGGCTTGCAACCTACGCATTGGATTACTGTAAAAGATTTCTGTTAAAACGGGTGGTTCTTGGTGAAGGCGTAGATTTTTGTCTGCACCGTTGTCCCAAACCGTATCATTGAAAACGGCGTCCTCCATATTGCAGTTGGGCATAAAGGTCGTATCATTAAACATGTTGCCGGATTCCCATGTTAAACCAGGCAGTCTGATACGATCATAAGAATCTATGAAACCAAACCGTTCAAATTGAGCCTCTGGATCTTTAAATGTGGGGAGATCTTCACCTGTAGACATAAGACAATAATCTTGTAGTCAAAGCAAAAATGCAAGCATGAGCGCTATAGGTGGTGGTCAGGGCGAGACGGTTGCCACCATGGATCAAATGCTATTAGCGACCAAAATATATGCCGCGACTATCGGGATTTAGATTCAGTAATTTACTAACCATAACTAGACGACACTTTGTCCCCACCAGATCAGACACAATTTTGTCCATGGCAGCGGCAGTAAGAATGGTTGATCTTGTAGCCTTGGGTAAATCTGATGTTGGAGCATTATGATTCGTGTTTGAGGTAGCAAGTAGAATAATGGCAATAGCTACCCACATTGTTATATAGGCACGTGCAAAGTGCCTAGAGCGATAGACGTCCTTTATATGGTTATCCCATAACTTGGGCGAATTGACCACTCTCACAGTGTTCACAACATACTACTGACAATAGAGAAGGTCAACAGATATCACAGACGGCGAAGTTTGCGGCGTGCAGTTTCAAACAGATAGGTAGCAGAATATTTAGCTGGATTAATTACTAAATCTCTAGCTGGTAGATAAGCCACATCCTCACCCCCAAAACCTCGCTTAAAGACAGACACTCCATAGAATCTGTGTTTAGTCTGGCCATGTTCGGCCACGCCCCAGAAGTTATATCTATGACAACCGCGTTTGCGTGCTTCAGCAATAGCTCGCCACTGGATAGCATAAGCACCTGGAAATTCCCTTGCCAGCTCAGTACTAGCACCATAGTGATAAGCAGCTTCGCTACCATAAAAGATAACAAAGGCCATGGCTAGCAACCGGCCTTTGTAGGTTGCTTTGTACAATACAACCTTACCTGGACCTGCAAATGCTTTGAATTGTTCAGTTATAAATCTACGCGAAAACGGTACAAAGTTTTGCCTACGAGCAGTCTCAATCTGTAGATCACAGAATTCTTTGAGCAAACTTTCGTCAGTTGACGCGTCAACTGTGATACCTAATTTTTGAGCACGATTTAGCTCATAGCGAGTCCCCTTGCGCATCATTCGCCTAAGTTCATCATCTGGCTTTGATAGATCAAGCTGGCTCGTCAGATCAGCGGTCACGTGCATGGGAGCAAGTCTAAAACCAAGTTTTTTAAAGAGCTGTTTATGTTCTGGGGTGTCTAGTAATTGTGGGCGAACACGGACAAATACACAGTGGTGTTTTTTGGCAGTCTGCTGAATAGCCAGCAGCCAGGCCTGCACTATCTGATTATTGTTCCAGTCAATAATTGGCCCCCCGGCTATCACTAGATGACGTCCTCTTTTTGCCGGCTCTACCACCGCTTGGACCACACCAACTAATGTGTTCCCTTCATAGAAACCAAGTCTTTCAACCTCGTGCCCAATATTTTGATGAAAAACTCCCCAATACCATGAATGCAAAAAGTTAGCTTCTAGATGTGAGGACATAAAATCCTCCCATTCAATATTGCTTTCTATCGTTTTTGTTGTAATAGCTGCCACTGTTTGATTTTAGCACAAATATTAGTTGCTACCTCTGGAGTTACGTTCATATGGGTCGGTAAGTTAATAATATGATTAGTTAGCTCCTCAGAATTTGGACATATTCCGCTTTGGTAATTAGTCCTTGGGAAATACTTAACAGGACCAATTGGCACATCGTACCAAGTGTCACTAATAAATATTTGTTGACTACGCAAAAAACCAAGCAGTGATTTACGGTCACTGATCCAAACAGGAAAACGTAGATAGCTTGGCTTGCCACTAATTGGACTTATGGGCTGTAGTGCCGCTGGCAGTTGTTGCTTATAAATGCTGGCAATATGACGACGATGTTCAAGCTCACTCTCAACCCCTTGCCAACGATCCATTAATAGAGCCGCAACCGACGCAGGCATGGCGTGTAATCCCTCTAGATTATCACTCATAGGAGTAGCCATCCAATGTAATTTTTTAAGCCCAAAGTGCAAAATACGACCCATGCCAATTGGGTAGGTAGATCGAATTAGCCAGGTCCATAGTGGATAAAGTCGATTTTTTAGTCGCTGGACCGACCCAATGGATGACAGGTTAGTTTCTGGGCTGATGATTTTGCCCCGCCGTGCAATTAGTGCGCCTCCAGCCACTACGTCAGACAACTTATCTTGGCTAAAAGACAGCATAGTAAAGGTACCCACGCTTCCCGTCTCTTTATTGTCAGCATAACTTGCGCCTATACTATGCGCCAAATCTTCTATGACCATCAAGCCTGACTTTTGGCAATATGCTGCGATAGCGGGCATATCGGCTGGATACCCTAATGTGTTTTGAACAATAACAGCCTTGAGGTTCAGATGTTTAGTATGAAGTGCCTTGAGTTCGCCTACGCTAAAGTTTAATTGGTGTGGAGCAATATCGACTAGCAGTGCTTTAAACCCAGCGTTCTCAACAGCTCTATAAACCGCATAACAGGTAAACCCATTGATGCCAATGGCACTGCCAGGTCGCAAACCACTGTTTTTTAAAGCAAGCTCCAAAGCCTCACGGCCCTTATAGGTCAGTAATGCCTGGCCTCCATAGTGCTGGCCTAGCTTGCGGCTAAACTCTGTAATAGCGCCTTTCTTTGATTTGGCAGTAAGATGGCGCCAGACATCGCGCGTTGAATAATTGGAGCCGAGTGAATTAAAGATGGCCATCTTAACTAATTAATGCCTTTTGAATAATATTAGCTACCTCTTCAGGATGGGTATAGAACGGTGCATGTCGTGCCTCATCGATAATATGAAAACTTGAGCCAGTTATAGATTTGTGCATTTTTTGACCATCACTTAGTGGAGTTAATGTGTCATCTCGTCCCCAAATAATGGTTACTGGCAATTTGATAGCATTCAAACTAATCTTTTGATCTGCTGCCAACATATTGCGCATAGTTTGCTTCATATTTTCTGGTGCCTCATAGTAATCCCGAGCGCCAATAACCTTATAAAATACCTTCTTGGCACCCGGCACTTTGGCAATTGGCTTGCCTGCTTTAGCTATAAATTTGAGTGATTTAAGCTTAGTCGCTGACCTTTTCTCGTTATGCGCTATACCGGCACTATCAATTAGGATTAGTTGGCTTAGTTGGTTTGGAAATTTTTGCACAAAAGACAGGGCAATTCGGCCACCGTTAGAATGTCCAACAACAATAGGCTGCTGAGCGTCTTTTAGTTTGCTATCAAGCCAATTAACATAGCCCTCAATATCCCATACCTGGTTGCTTGGTTCGGTCAGGCCCGGCACCTTAAGTAAGATAGGTTCTATAGCCCGCGCGCCCAGCGCTTCACAAAATTTGGCCCATTTATCAAGGCTATAGGTCCAGCCATGGATAATATACACTTGCCTCATCTTGGTAGGCCCCACTGCTGGCGGCGCTTTACCCACACAGCCTCGCGCCTTACCAGTTGCTGCGCATCGTTTGGATCTTCTAAAAGCTGTTCAATAACACCCTCTAGCCCTTGGGCTCCTTTAAACAGTATTACTTCACCACCCTGCAACTCTTTTTGTAGATAGTCCAAAACTTCTCCTGCTCGGTCAAAACTGACCACGGAAGATGGAAAGTTTTCTTTAATCAATGGGTATGTATATTTATGGGTTCTCTTACCAAGTAACACAACCCGCTCAACGGATATTTTGTTTATCTCCTCGGCCAAACGTTCGTGTTCATCCTGTTCCATGCTACCCTGCTCCAATATGTCCGCCATTACCAACCATTTGTGTTGACTGGGATATGCCTTAAACAGCTCAAGTACCGCTATAGCCGCACCCAAGCCTGTATTGTAGGTACTGTCAATGATAGTTGTCTTGTCTTTGCCCTTTAGCACGTTACTTCGCCCAGACGGAAGATTTAAGCTACCATACAACGGATCAAATTCTAATCCCAAATATCCTAACAACTCCTCTACCATTTGAAGGCTCAAGTTAATATCTTTGGGGTGTAGGCCTGAAATATATATGGTCCGACTGCCAAACTTAAAAACCGTTTCGTCCTGAGCGACACTGAATTTGGTGAGTGCTTGTCCCGAAACCTTCTTGACAGTCACATTATCTTCAACACGCTCCAGCTCTTTGACTAGTGTTGGCTGATCACCATTAGCAACTACTAATCTTGTTGAAGCCTCGGCAAAATAACCAAACTCATGGGCGATCGCTTTTTCGTGCGAGGAGAATCTACCACTTTTGACTAAATTATCGAAATTCATGCTATGGGTGTTGTAGACACTAACCCAAAGCGTTACTTCTGGCTTGAGTAATCTGGACGTGAATTCTCCCTCGCGGGGTCGATCGCAATCGGCCTCAACAACATATAGCGATTTCTGTGGTGACTTTCTTAAGGCATGGAATGGTGCAGCCAAGAAATAACTTAGCCACTGTGCTTTGGATGCAACATTTGGCTCCATACCGAGCACGTGAAACGGAATACCGATGGCGCTATTAGCATGATGGCTATAGATTGCTTTGTCACCTAACTGGGCTTCGACAAGATGCAGTAGTGTGGTTTTACCGCTAGAACCCGTTATAACAATTATGCGTGGCTTCCAGCGCCGCAGTACAATCTTTGCCCAAAAAGCAAAATAGGCCGCAACAACAAAATAAAGCCGCTTCTTGAGCATGTGAAGCATATGCCTATTTTACCTTACGCGCCCCAAAAGAGTAACTTACTATTCGAAAACAATGACAACACTTGGATTCTAACATGGTGGAGCAATTGTAGGCGTAAACCTACAATGCCCCATGCGCCTATTATGCTAACAAAAATATAGCTAGTTTTAAAGCAATCGTTTTATATGAACTTAGTTTAAGCTCATTTTTAAATATTCATTTCCGTCACTAAGTGTGGCGGTCAACAAGTATTGTGCACAGTCTTGATCCGAAGCAGAGCAGTCCGTTCCGTCTGCAACAGATGCTTCGTAGGAATAGGCATGAACCGCCGGCGCAGCAACAATGGACGATGATGTGCCCTGCGGATCCTTTAGTGCTTCACTATCCAAGCCTCTCATATTAGTTGCTCTCCAGCTACTATTGTTCAAATTAGTCAACTTTGGATATAAGCCATTTTGCGCATAGTAGGCCTCTAAGTGACTATGCAGGGTCTTAATGTCAGTTTGTCTTTCCACATCCTGTGCGTTGGACTGAGTGGAAGATAAAGAGTCATAAACATCCACATCTTCCGTTACCCAGTCATCCAGGTCCAATTGAGTAAGTATTTCGTTTATAGATTTAGCTCCGGTTGGTGCTTTAAAATCGGTAGGGCTATTTTTCTGGCTTATAGTCAGGTCCATAGCAAACTTATCTTTACCTGAGACATTGGTTAATTTCATAACTAGCTTGTTAGTATCCTTGTCTAGTGTTGCCTGAAGGTTAAAATCGCTAGTAACACCATCTTTTTTATCATGCTCAACAATACTAAAGGGGAACTTTGATCCGCCTTGATAGTCTTGGCCAATATCTATATAGCCATCCTTAAATGTGAAACGGATTTTGTGAAAAAGTTTGGTGCGGGTATCCACCCAAACATCAAAATCCTTTGATTCATCTAAGTCTTTGGTGTAATTTTCTATATCTTCATCGCTTACATCTGTGTAATAGGTAAGATAGCTGTCCTTGATGGAATCATATAAGTCGGTAGTCTTAAATTTATCACGGACTGCCTTTAGATACTGAGTTGTGCGGGACTTGTTAAAATTGACCGAGTAATGATAAACAGAGCGGTTGTCTTGCTTCTCTTTGCCAACATTTTTAGTGACTTCCAGCACAGCATAGTCTTCATTGTCAGTCCATAACCATTTTTTGTTAACATCGTTTATGGCTTGTTCTGCTGCTAATATATCTTTAGATGTAATTTTTGCCTGGTTACCGTCCCCTGTATCAAGTCCAAACATGCTTTTTATATAAGCCTGGTTAATCAAAATCCACTGATTATCAA
>Ga0209542_10005379_pt1 | contig 25568 bp, 28 predicted proteins | sample RifCSPhighO2_01_FD_184028 | JGI IMG/M metagenome (GOLD analysis project Ga0209542, IMG submission 184028) | Soil microbial communities from Rifle, Colorado - Rifle CSP2_plank highO2_0.1 (SPAdes) (version 2) | ecosystem: Environmental > Terrestrial > Deep subsurface > Rock core/Sediment ...
CCCATCTTCGGTACCGCCGGGCTCGCGAGTCACAATAAACTTTGTACCGGGCATTTCTCTCTGCACTCTTGCGGCAAGAAGCGCTACCTGCGCATCCTTACCGCTCCCTCCAATGCCTTCAAAAACTATATATAAACCAGGCGTTCCGTTAACTTTAAGCATTAACTTTACCTAATACCTTTCTTTTTTGCTCGCTTCTCTTTTCAGATTCACGACGGGCTAAAGAATAATCATTATTATCAACCTTAATTCCTGCAAACACGTTTGGACTCTTTCTTTTCGCCTGACGCACCATCTCCTGTACAACCTTTCTGTATTCAGGCCTTCCTTGGGGACCAGTACGCAACTCAGCAATCCAATAAAGCTCGCGGGCAGTCATATTCATATAAAATTGCTGAACAAACGCAAACGGAACCGCATATTGGGCAATATCAGGGGAAATCTCTTCCAGTCTATTAAAAACGTCTTCAACGTATCTGAAAATTTTTCTAAACTCGTCTATAAACGGAAATTCGATAACGTCTTTTTCTAAATCATATCCATTCTTTGTGGTAAATTTTTTCCTGTCTTGAGTTAACTGTCTATGCCTGTGTAAGTCCCGAAAATCGCCGCCTCGCGTCCAAACTTCAAACCAGTAATGCGCCGCCTCAAACGCTTTAGGGACTTTTCTAAAACGAACCTTATCGCGCGTAAGCTCAGCTGGGTCTGTTTTGCCAAAATTTCTCTCCTTGAATATTCTTTTCATTTGCTCTTTTAACTCTCTGGGAGTCAAAGACGCAACCGCCTCGCGAATTTCTTCCATTGTAAAACCGCTATTATCGCCCGGATAAATAAAGGCTGACAACACCTCAACATCCGCTCTCTGTGTCCAATCCACAAGCTGTACACGGCCCGGCACTTGATTTTCGGGAATAATACCCCCCAATACTTCCTCTGCCAGCTGGGCAGAAAGAGCTTTCATGTTGCTGCGGTAAACTTGAGTTTCTGCTCCTCTTAGGGTTTGCGGCCGAGTCATAAACGACGGTACCACTTGCTCAAGCTCACGACACAACATTTTTCCCCAATAACGCACTTCCCCGATTTCATGATCCAGCATGCGGTTAACCAAGTCTTCAAAGGCTCTTCCGTTTCCGTTTAAACCAACGTTGGTTCGTGTTGCAAATGGCAAAAGATCGCGAATATCGTCAAATCTTTTTGCCGAGCGGGAAGCATTAAACGAACTTTCTGTTTCGTCATCGCCTCGCGGGTAACGACTCTTGATATACATTAGGTAAGAATCATCAATTAAATCATATGTCCCAAAAAGCAAATCCATTACATTTTTGAAATCTTCTTCAAGCGGTGTCCCAACAATTTCCCCGGGTACAACATATTGATACTCTCCATTGGGTAGTTTATCTGCAAACGAGACATAACGCGATGACTTTTCTATCGGAGATATACCAACTCTCTTCTTTTCTATTTCATTAACAGCAATGTTTGAGGCTCCCTCGATAAACAAGTTAACACTTCCCATCTCGGCAATTGAATCGTCGCCAAACCCAGCAAGCCAGCGGTCGAAAAACTTCCTACTTCTCTGCACATTAACAACTTTTTCCAAACCGCCGTGCTCGTGTAAATAATCCACATAACCTTTAAACTCAAAGGCTAGACTTTTTGCTTCATCTTTTTCAACCTCGGTTTTATCGTCCCAACCTGTTTGCTTCTCTGGGTAAAGTATCGGTGAAACATATTCCTTCCAAAACAATCTTCTTGCAGTCTCAGTTGCACGGCTATATCGGGAAGCTAAAGCGGCTGGAATTTCCACTGGAAGATTATTTGCAGCAAAAACAGGTTTGTTTAAATTAGTCCAAAACGGAGTTAGATAATATCTCTCCTCGTCAGTAAAAGGCTCTGGCTCGTAATATGGCGCGAAGCAGTCCAAATTTTCGTGGATTGGAAAAACTTCTCCAATACTATATCTTCTTTCTTTCGTCAAGCTCATATATTAACAACCTCCCTAAAAAAAGCTTTGGTTGGTTTCATTGAGTCGGGTGTCCACAGCTTCTTTGTTTCCTTAAGTTGTGCTGCTTGCTGGTACTTTCCATCTCTTGCATAATCTCCGTTTTCCACCGGGTCAACTTCAAAAAAGACCATTTGCGCTATTCTTCTTCCAACCACCAAAGGAATTGTATAATGGCCGGAATTATTTGTAACCTCCATCGTCCAGCGATTTACATAGCCAACATCTCCCCAACCTGCACATTTACATACTTCAATAAAATTGCGCCCCCAGGACGACCTTGCTTTCATCATGGTCGTAACACAATCTTTTCCTCCAACAAACTCTAAAGTATGACAGAGAATAGTTTTTTGCGGGGGCAAGAGGATTACTTTGTCGTTTGGATTAATTCCTTTTGGGATATTAAAACGAATTTTGGAAAAGTATTCAGCAGCCAAATATGCCTTTTTAGGGTCTTCTCCCCATACTCTATCAACTTCTTCTTCGTCCCAAGGATTATAAATTGTATGACCCGGCTCTGGTTCTTGTTCTTCAAAATACCACTCGCCCAGAGACAAGTCATAACTTGAAGTTTTTAAGTTCTCGGGATTAAAGGGGTCAATTTGAATATTCCCCTGATCTATATGCCAAAGGATTGCATCATGAGACAAAACCGATTTTTGTGGTTTTTCTCTTTCTCTTTCTTTTGTCATCTAGATTTTCACTTTCTACCTGTACTGCCAAAGCCTTTCTCTCCACGATCTGAATCAGAAAGCTTTTGGACTTCTCTTATTTCAGGCTGGATAACTTGCTCTAATATGCCTTGCGCAATTCGTTCTCCTTTTTCGACCATATGTTCGCTCTCTCCAAGATTCACAACAACAACTCCCCATTCACCGCGGTAGCCAGAGTCAATTACTCCGGCCATCGTATGTAAACCAAACTTGGCAGCATTTCCAGACCGGTCACGAATTGAGACCCACCAGCCTTGAGGTATTTCTGAAATTAAGCCAGTTTTGAAAATATAGCGCTCACCCGGCTTAAGCTCTTTTGTTTCAATGGTGTAAATATCAAACGCCGCGTCTGTTTCGTGCAAATATGAAGGAAGAACTGCGTCGGGATGAAGTTTTTGAAATTTAAGAATTAATTTTTTAACCATTAAGCGAACAGGGCAGTTGTTACGTTGTACCAGCCAAAGAAGTATCGTGTCAAGAAGCAAACCTGAGTTATCAACTAAAAACAACGTTGATCTGTTTTGTTACAGTCTATATTGGGAAAAATTTCAGGAGAGAGGCGAACCAGTAATAAGGGGCAATACATATACTCAATTACCGTTTCGGAATATATTAAGGCTAGTTTTATAAAGACTATTGAACAGTATTTGTATCCAACACTTGTTCTGGGGTGTTTTTTGCCTTTAAATCCTCTGGTTTGTGCCATGAAGCCCATTTACAATTAGGATAGGTCGAACAGCCAAAAAATCTCTTCCCACGGCGGGTTTTTTTGATAACAACATCGCCTGCCATACACCCCGGGCATTTCATTTCAATTTTTTCTACAAACGGGGCAGTGTATTTACAATCCGGAAATAGCGAGCAGGACAAAAACTTCCCAAAACGCCCCAAACGGATTATCTCGTCGCCCTTACCGCACGTGGGACACTTTTTTCCTGTAGTTTCAGTTTCTATTTTCACCCGCTCGGCGCTAATTTCAACTTTATCCAATTTAGCCACAAACGGATCCCAAAAAGTACGGATTACAGGAATCCATTCTTTTGCGCCATTGGCAATATCATCCAAATCACCTTCCATCGAAGCTGTAAAACTATACTCAAAAACATCAGGAAAATTTGCTATTAAGAAATCGTTTACCGCAAAACCAAGTGAAGTAGGTTGAAATTTACCTTCTATTTTCTCAACATACTGCCTATCCTGGATTGTTGATACAGTTGGGGCATAAGTAGATGGCCTGCCTATACCTAATTTTTCTAAAGTTTTAACCAACGAGGCTTCTGTATATCGCGGAGGAGGCAAGGTAAATTTCTGAAATGGGTCAACTTTAATTAAACGAAGCGTATCTCCCGCTTGTACTTCAGGTAATTGAAGTATGTCGCCTACGGCTTCTACCCTTTTCTTGTATACCGTCTTCCACCCTTCAAATTTCATTACTTCACCTTTTACCTGTAAAAGATATTCTCTATCTCCCTTTGCATTAACCGAGATTGTTGTTTCATCAACTACCGAATCAGCCATTTGACAAGCAAGAAACCTGCGCCAAATTAACCCGTAAAGCATTTCCCCGTCCCTACCCAAACTTGTTACTTGTTCTGTACCACCTGTTACTTTTGCGTCTGTCGGTCTAATTGCTTCATGCGCTTCTTGCGCCACTTTGCTGGTAGTTTTGTAAAAACGCGGTTTTTGAGGTAAAAAGTTGCCGCCAAACCTGCCTTTAACGTAATCCCGCACCGCGCTGACTGCTTGGGCTGCTAGATTTAACGAGTCTGTTCTGTGATAAGTAATTAGCCCTTCCTCGTAGAGTTTTTGCGCTACACTCATTGTACGCTTGGCCGACCAGCCAAATGTCCGCGCAGCAGCCTGGGTCATCGTGGAAGTAGTAAAAGGAGGCGAAGGGCTCTTCTTTGCCTCTCTTTTGTCTACAGCAAATATTGAATATGCAGACTTTTCAAGATCAGCGACTATCGCGCCAGACTGTTCGCCATTTTTAATCTCAGCCTTTGCATCAGCTATTTTTACTAACTTGACAGAAAGTTCCCTGTGTTCTGTGTCCTGTGTTCTGAGCTCTACCCAAATTTCCCAATACTCCTCATTTTTAAACGCCTCAATTTCTCTTTCTCTTTCAACAACCAATTTTACGGCTACGGTTTGCACACGGCCGGCAGATAGTCCGCGCCTTACCTTCTTCCAAAGCAAGGGCGAAAGCTTATAACCCACCAAGCGGTCAAGTACACGACGCGCTTGTTGGGCATTCACCAGCGGTAAATTGATATCCCTCGGGTGGTCTAGAGCTTCTTTTACAGCCGATTCTGTTATCTCATGAAAAACGATCCTTGTAAATTTTGACTTTTGCCGCCGGAGGCGAGCCTCGTCTGTGACGGGATTTTTGACATTTGATTTTTCTCCGTTTAAGACGGAGAAGGTGTGCCAGGCAATCGCTTCTCCTTCGCGGTCAGGATCAGTAGCAAGGTAAACTTTATCCGATTGAAGTGATTCCTTGGTGAGTCTGTCGATAGTCTCTTTTTTCTTTGCCACAACTACATAGTCCGGCGCAAAGTCGTGCTCGACATCAACCCCTATTTTGCTTTTGGGCAAATCGCGGATATGCCCCATGGTAGAATCCACAGTCCATCCTTCTCCTAGGAACCGGCCTAAAGTCCTGGCTTTGGTAGGGCTTTCAACTATTATTAAGTTCATCGTCGAATTTTAAATTATTTTACTATCGAGTAAATTCCTCCTGCGTTTTTAACCAGCCCTTTGAGCTCAAGTTGCATTAACGAACCTAATATATCGCCAGTTTGCATGCCACTTATTCTAACAACACTGTCAATATCCAGCTCTTCGACTGCTAAAATCTCCAGTAGTTTTTTTTCTTCTTTCGTTGTTTTAATAACTTTCCTTGATTCATAATTCTTTATTCTTAATTCAATTTTGAGTTCTTCAAGTATATCCTGAGCCGATTCCACTAGTTTAGCACCTTCCCGGATTAAAAGATTGGGCGCTTTTGAAGTTGGTGAAGTAATTGGCCCCGGAACAGCAAAAACATCCCGCCCTTGCTTCGCGGCTGAAGCCGCCGTCAAAAGCGTGCCGGAGTGTTCGGTTCCCTCAATAACTAAGACTCCCAAAGCAAGACCAGAGACGATTCTGTTTCTAACCGGAAAATTTTGCTGAAAACAAGGGTAACCTAACGGATATTCGGAAATTATCGCACCATTTTTCACAATCTCCCGCCCGAGCCCTGTGTTTGCTGGCGGATAAACACTTTCTACGCCCCCGGCCAAAACCGCGACAGTCTTTCCACCCGCGCTCAGCGAGGTTCTGTGGGCAACGCTATCAATCCCAAGCGCAAGACCCGAAACAATCGTCATTCCCGAATCAACAAGCTGGGTCACCAAACGCTCGCACACGTCGCGGCCATAGGCACTCATCTTCCTGGTTCCGATTACCGCCAAGCTAATCTCTGTCAAATCGGCCAATGTTTCGGCCACTTCTGACCTTACATACAAAACAAAAGGGGCGTCGTCAAGACTCGCCAACCTTACAGGGTAATTTTTGTCCCCCAGTAAATAAACCTCCACCTTTAAGGCGTGAAGTTGTTTTAAATATGACGCGAGGGAGAAAGTTTTTCTGTGTTTATCAAAAGACGAGGCTAAGCGCTCGCTAAAGCCGATTTCACGGTAGGTTTTGATAGGTGCCGTCCAAGCCTCACCCGCCGAGCCGAAAAACTGAATCAGTAGTTTAAATCTCTGTGAACCAATTGCCGTAAAGGTCGAAAATGCAATCCAAGCTTCGCGTTCATTCATTATTCAACAATATCACAAAAATATTGTATTACTTTTAAACACACCCTTGACGGTACGTTTAAAGGTATGGTAGGATGTACCCATGTTAAACACAGTTTCTATCACTAATCTTAAACAAAACACAGCAGATGTTATTGAAAAACTTAAAAAAGACGGTGTTTCTATTTTAGTTATTCAGCGCTCAGAACCTGCGGCGGTGCTTGTTGATCCTGAGCATTACGAAACCCTTGTCGAAGCTCTGGAAGATATCGAGGATATAAGAGATATCGAAGCCCGCAAAAACGAACCTGCAATCCCATTCGACAAATATTTCGAGAAGAGATTTAAGAAGAAATTTGTTAAGATAAAGACTAGTGAAGCTTAATATTTCCCGCTCTGCGCAAAAAGACCTCGACAGGATAGAAAACGAGGTCGTTTTAAGAATATCAACAAAAATATATCAGCTCCCGCAAAATCCGTATCCCGCAGGATCTCAAAAACTCGGAGGGAACAAAGGATATAGAATACGTATTAGTAAATATCGCGTAATCTACACAATTGATAAAGCTGGTAAATTAATTACTATTACCAAAGTCGGCCACAGAAAAGAAGTTTACAGATAACAATAATCTAGCCAATAATCTAGCCTCGCAGGGTCTCACCCTTTGAGGCTAAAAATAACAACGCTTGACTTAAGGCGTAAAACGAGTAAGATATCCTCAAATGGCAGTAGCAGCAGAAACAAGACCGGGGGCGGGAAATGGTGAAAGCCAAGAAAGGCAACCAGTCTCGGCAACAAAACTTTGGGTTCGGAATGAAAGAACGGGAAACATTATCCTCCCAAAACCGCTGGAAGGTCTAGTGTATGAAGCGAGTCTATTTTTTGAGTTGCAATACCGCAAAGGATTAATCGCTCAAAAAGTTGCAGTCACTATTGTAGATGCAAGAGGGTTAAAGACAGATCCTGAGTCTTATCTGGCTCAAGGGCCCTCTGGTAATTCTCCCAGCCAACTTCGCCTTAATATTCAATTCTTTACTCCCAGTCCGGCTTTACGAGGTTATGGACTTATCGGACAAAGTATAGATCTTTCCAGAATGATCTCCCGCTGGTTACCTAGCTTTGACGAACCAAGTTATGTAAAATCCAATCTTGTTGTATGGAACAAAGCCGGTATCATATCTCCCTTTGGCTCCCCGCGCCAGCTAGTTTTTTCTACAAACCAGTTTTACTTTTGTGGCTTAACTATTCACGACATTAGCCAGCTCCGGGAGGATCACCAATCGGCACTTAAACTTAACCCCATAGAAGCAACAGACAGAAAAGCCATCTATGTTCACATCACGATGGAAGACGTGTACCGTTATCTCCTAGATAGAGCTCACGGTCTGAAAAATGAGTCGGACCGGCTGGGAAGACAGATTAAATATATTGAGAACAGACACAATATCTCTCCCAAACCAGCCAAACAACCGGAACCTTCTGCCGAACAAACATCGCCAGAATATGACGACTATAGACGATTCGAATACTGAACCTAGCCTACTTCCCAAAATACTTCTCTAAAATCTTCTTGACAACCGGCGCGGCAACTACCGAACCCTCCCCAGCTTCTTCGACAAGGGCTGTGGCAACAATTTGAGCTTGGCTGTCCCCTTCGGCAGACCCGTAAGCGGTAAACCAGGCATGGGTTTTTTCACCCACTGTTTCTGCTGTACCAGTTTTACACGCAACGCGAGGAGTAAAATTAAAAAATATTCCTGCTGTTCCACCCGGGGAACACGCCCCAACCATTCCCTGACGTACCAAGTCCAACGTTTCCTCCTTGAGTCGAAGATCCCGGCAGGAATTTGAAATTTGAAATTTGAAATTTGAAATTTGCGACTCCTGGTCTATAACATGAGGAGGGCATATCTTACCACCAGAGGCAATAATTGAAGTAATCTGGTTTATTTGCAGAGGAGTCGCGGCCACATCTCCCTGCCCGATACTTGTGTTATAAGTGTTCCCCAAGTACCAGCGCTCTCCTTTTGTTTTTAACTTCCAATCCGGGTTTGGCATTAAACCTGCGGCTTCTCCTGGTAAATCTATCCCCAATTTTTTCCCTAAACCAAATTTTTCTGCCCACGCGGCCAAACTGTCAATCCCGACTTTTTCTCCGGCAATATAAAAAAATGTGTCTGTTGAGCGGGTAATTGCCTTGACGATATTCATCTCACCCTCTCCCTTCCCGAACCGCGTAAAATACCAATTCCTAAACTTTAACCCCCCTGCCTCAACATAACCAACGTCTGTATATTTAAAATTTACGTCCAAGACACCTTCTTCTAAACCCGCAACAGAAGTGATAATTTTAAAAGTCGACCCCGGGTGATATGCTCCACCTATTGCACGGTTAAAAAAAGGTAGAGCAGGGTCTTCGGACCATTTGTTATATTTTTGGTTTATTTCGTTGGGATTAAACGCAGGAAAAGAAACAAGTGCCAACACTCCGTTTTGCGAATCGGCAACAACTACCGCCCCTTTTACCAGAGGGCTGTTACTGTTTCTTGGCAGTCCTTTTTCATCAGGCGCAGATTTTAGAGCCTCGTACGCTGTTTCTTGAATACCTGAGTCAATTGTTAATTTAATTGTGCTTCCCGGCCGTGGGTCGCGCCTTCCCAAGCGGCGAACCAAACGTCCGCGGGCGTCCACCTCGATTAATTCTTCCCCGTTCGTTCCGCGAAGTATACACTCGTATTCTTTTTCTATCCCCATTCTGCCTACTAAGTCTTCAAGCTGATAACTAGATAACTTACTGGTAACTGGATACTGGCAACTAGCAACTTTCCCGATTTCATCGGAGTTCGCCTCATTAACATAACCAACCAGATGCGCGGCAATTTCAGCTTGCGGATACTCACGTCCAACATCTATCAATAAGCGGCTGGCTTCTTCACCACCAATGGCGATAATTCTCAACGCTCTTTCCCGTTCAATTTTCTCTGTTTTTTCAACTACACCGCCAGTTGTAAACGTGGCAAGTTTGTAAACCGGAGTGTTGCGGGCAAGCGTTATATTATTGCGATCCAAAATTTCCCCCCGCTCAGCTTTAACAGGAATTCTGCGGATCCTGTTGCCTTCAGCCAAGCCTCTGTAGTAGGAACCGGAAACAATTTGCAAATCGGCGAGTCTTCCTAAACCGACAACAAAAAAAATAATGATGAGTACTACTAATAGCACCCACCGGTTTGAAGGACCTATCCGCGCAAACGGATCACGTCTGGTATATGTTCTGTGCTCAATCTTATTTCCAAACGACGCGTTAAGCAATTTGGGAGTTCCTAGTTTAACCATTGTTTAAATTCTAATTTTTCCAGCAATATCCGGACGCCAAATAAAATTAAAGACTAAATACGAGAATACAAAGATCAAGATTAAAGGGAAAATTTCTACATATCCGAAAAGAAGTTTTCCTCTCACAGCATTAAGCGCTACAACAAATACCGAAAGCACGAAACTGTGATTGAGCGCCACTCTTTCTTTAAAGAAAAGAGTTAAAGCCAAAGCCGATAAAAAAATTAAAGATGTCACTCCTAACGTTTGGTTTTGCAATAAATCAAAGATTAATCCCGAAGCGAGTAACGGCAATCCAAGAGAACTGGTACGCGTAATCAGGAAAAAGACAACGATAAGCCCTTCGATAAAAACCACAGGCAAAAACGTTCCCTGCAATAAAGCAAAAGTAAACGACAGTAAGATAAACAAGTTTGTCATCAAATGATGAATAAACGCCTAGACATATTTAGAACTTAGTAATGAAAAACACATGGGTTAAATCACTTAAATCTATTGCAGTTATAACTTCTGCCTGCTGGAGTGCGGAATTACTGCTGGTCAAAACTTTTGTAATCGAGCCAAGTAAGAGTTCTCCCGGGAAATTTGCCTCGCCCGAAGTCAAAACCAAATCCCCTTTATTTATTGTTTCGCGCGATAAGACTTGTTCAAGAATAACTCTACCGCCGCGGCCTTCTAAAATACCTGAAGCGTGCTGGTCAAGAGTGTTTTTATCGCGCACAATTACCGGGATTTTACTATTAATATCAGTAATTAGGATCGTTTTTATTTGATTGCCGACTTTTCCTACTGTCTTACCCACATATACCCCTGCTCTCCCGTATTGACCTATGTTTGGTGCAGTAATCACCACAGTTCCCACACTTGGATCTGTGTCGCTTACCAAAAAAATAGTATCTCCCACCCGGGAAATAACCTGAGCTGGGGTAAATTTCCAATTTTGCGGAAGGCCGGAGTCTAATAACCTGCGCATTTGTTTGTTTTCGTCTTCTACGGCTTTGTAATTTGCCAAGCGGGAGAGAAGTTCCGCCTTTTCCGCGTTAAGTTTTACTATTTTCTCTTCTAAATTTTTTGTTTCACCCCAAGCGAAAAACGACTTAAAATTCTTCTTCGTTTCTGTCAACTGGTTGCGGACAGGGTCAGAAATCTTTCGCCCTGCTGAGTGAATAAAATCCAGAAGCTGCCTGGAATCTAAAAACAAGAAAGTTCCGGCGATAAAGAAATATAAAACGAGAAGATATGTCTTACTCGAGTTAGTACGCATCCAAGCGTATTGTACCAAATATTACTTACTGGTTGGAGTCTCTTCTGTGTACCAATCTTCGTCTTCAATTCTTGGCGGCACAGGTAAATAAGGCGGTGGAGCTCCCTGAGGAAGAACAAATTTTTCTACTCTTATGCGACGGATTGTTAACAACCGCCGTCCGTCGTCATCATCGTTACAATAAATCCGCATCTCAGTAGCAACCGGGCGGCCTCTTTCGTCATGGCGCTCCTCCATATTTGCCTCGGCTTTCATAAAATATGATTCTGGAGGTTCTGAATCATGTGGGTTTGGCACAACTTTTGTGGTTAAAAATCCAATGACAGGAAACAACTTGACGTCGTATAACTTTCCCGGGGTTTCTGAAGCGCCCTTAATCTCAGACATTGCTACACCTTATTAACACACAAGCCTCGGGTCAAGTGAAATTTTTTTACAGTTCCTTCCGGCAATTCTAAAACTTTGTCATATTTTGGATTCCAGACAAAAATTCTGTTTGGAGCAAGGTTTTGCCTTAGTTTTACTATTCTGTTATTTTTGTCTAATACTGCTACATCAATCGGAAACTTAAGGAAAAAGGTGTGAATGCCAAAACGGGTTTGGATTAAAAGCGGGTATGGTTTCTTTTTCCCAACTAAACCGAAGGTTCTTTCTTTAATTCCACAGACAATCCTTGCTTTAATTCTCACTTAAGAAGTGTAGCAAATATAAGGGACTTTGTTACTGTGGCTTTATGTATCCTTTGTGGCCGCGTGGTTCTACGTAAAAAAAGATTACTTTGGATTCGGGGTCAATTCTGTACATTATCCTAGCGTCGTCTCTTTTCATTTTTTTATATTTTTCTCCATTGACGAAATAACGGGGACGCAGATTCTTAACCGTATCCGGGAGAAGAATTAAACTCTCTAATGCGCGAACAATACTATCTGCCTTATTTGCCAAACTAACTCCTTCCTTCGTCATAAGTGAGCGCAAATCTTGCCAGCGCTCAGGAGTATTTTCCCCGTGCACCGGTAAATGAAACTTTGGATTGTCGGGACTTCTTTTATTTGTAATGTAAAATAACTTCCAGCCAAAAAATGGGTCACGGGAGAGCTCTTCTGTTTCCTGTTCTGTTTGCACAGTTTCTTGCTCAATCTCGGATAAAATTGGAGAGTTCGTAACCGTCTCGTCTGCGATTCTTGAGTTGTAACCTCCAGAGTTAAGACTTTCAAACATGCAGTTTAGTGCCCATTTAAAATTTGCCCTTATCCACTTCTTTGTAAATTTGTAAAATTCATTTATCATCGCCTCATACTTTTTTTGGTCAATTTCCGGCATATCTTCTAACTTTATCCCATTCTCAGACCTGGCTGTGTCAACTACTGCAAAGATTAAGTCTTGGTAAGTCAAACCGGGCTGGTCTACAAATTCAATTAAAAAGTCTCTCTCTTCTTGTTTGGCACCAAAAAAGTGAGGCCGCAAATCATGATAAAGGGCAGAATAAGCCTTTTTGTCTTCTATTTTTAGACGCTCCCAGGAAAAACCATCGGCAGGTTGACCGCACAATAGTTTAATCATTTGCACTATTCCTGAAAGACCAGCAGGGCGCACTAAACTGGCTTCTTTAAATTTATTATCAAACCAAAGAGCAATAAATTCGCGGCTTGTCATAATATCCCAGTTATTTTTAAGAGTGGCATCCGTATAATAATTGAATGTATCAAAATGAGCCCTCACCATTCTCTCGCTTCCCAACAGTCTGAGTTCCTCTTTTGTTAATCCCTCGGTAGCTATTTGGGTCAAAGGCACAGCTACGTCTAGATACATCAAAAAAGTAGGAAAATCTCTAATTTCTAACGGAAGTTTGGCGATCAATTCGCGCCGCCACTTTGCAACCTTCTCTGACTTTTCAACATGGCGGTCCCTGAGAGCTGTTAATTGACGGTTGATTTCTTTAGCATATTCTCTAAGCTGTTCCTTTTGTTCTCTATCTTCTGCAAGTTCTTTCTCTACAATTTCTTTGTTTGGTACGTTACTTGCGGCGAGCCAATCCGGTATCTCTGAAATTCTTATCATATCGACTTCACCCCCGCCTTGACCGCCGCCAGGCGAGGCAGGCCCGCCCGGACGAACTCCAAATCGTTGTGCCCCGTGTACATATGAAACAAATCCCGTATGTTGTCTTACAAAGTCGACCCATTGCCCTTTATTTCCGGAAAACCATGAGGGTTGAGAAATTTTTCCAATTTCTTTATCAAAAACTTTGTTGAAGATTCCTTTCACAGCGGGCTGGTGAACTATATCTGCACCCGGGAAACCTAAATTACTTTTGCCAAGCTCTTTTTGGGCTTTTAATTGAACTTCAAAACAAAAGTTGAAAAAATCTAAAACTTCTTCAGGTTTTGCACCAAGTTTTGGTAGTTCTTCATGTATTTTAAGGTAAGTCTCAGAAAAAATTATTGACTCATCAAGAGCGCTAAATCTGTTATGAATATCACGACCAATCTCTTTAAGCCGTTCGACTTTTTCAAGAGAATTATTGGCAAATCCATCAAGTGCTTGTTTTGAACGAAGTATTGAAACTTTCAAGCCATATATAAATTGTCTTTTTAAGGTAACTTCTTCAAACCGTGCCCCGCGGTAGTCAAATAGGTCAAGTTCGGTGGGTCTTGGAAATTCTTGTCCCTCGCGTGTTTGAAGCTCTGAAACCACACCTCTATTGTATCACCTTATAGGCTGGTTCACCTTTAACTTACCTCAACCCTCCCGTAACACGTACTTTGGCAAGAAGCCGGGGGTTTTCTAAAACTTTCGCCGTTCCCCGGGTTACGGCAGTTAACGGGTCGTCAGCAATCCAAACTGGAATCCCGATCTGTTCGGCTATAAACTGGTCTATACCCCGAATCAATGATCCGCCCCCAGCAAGCAAGATTCCCTTTTCCATAATGTCTGAAACCAGCTCTGGCGGAGACTCTTCCAAAGTTTCACTGACTCTTGCCGTAATTTGTTGAATTACCGGAGAAAGCGCTTCCCGGATTTCTAAAGAGGTAATCTTGATCGATTTTGGCAAACCTGTTTCTAAATCTCTACCGCGCACGACCGTTACCAGCTCTGGTTTTCTGGGCAAGGCACTGCCTATATTATGCTTTAAATCTTCTGCAGTTCCCTGCCCGATTAACAATGAGTAACGCATGCGAAGATAAGCAATTATTGCCTCATCCATCTCGTCTCCGGCAATGCGCAAACCCCGGTTTAACACAATGCCGCCCAAAGAAATCACTGCAATCTCGGTTGTGCCGCCGCCAATATCAACCACAAAAATCCCCCCGGGCTCTTCAACATTCATTCCAGCTCCGATTGCCGCAGCCATTGGCTCTTCAATTAAATATGCCTGTCGCGCTCCTGCTGAGAGAGCCGCCTCTTGTACGGCTCGGCGTTCAACCTCGGTTACGTCAGACGGGATACCAACAATAATCCGTGGCCTTGGAATTTTAGGAAAACCAACCCGCTTTGTACCCCCCGGTCTCTCGTGTACTTCACGGATAAAATGCGTCAACATTGCCGTTGTCGCGTCAAAATCGGCAATTACGCCGTCCTTTAACGGTCTAACTGTTTCAATTGTTTGCGGAGTGCGTCCTTCCATGCGCTTTGCTTGTCTGCCAACAGCCAAAATCTCTTTTGTTTTTTTATGCCGGGCGATAATTGAAGGCTCGCGAATTACGATTCCCTTGCCGCGCACATACACAAGAGTATTTGCCGTCCCCAAATCTATACCTATATCATGAGTAAAAAGAGAGAGGAAACTGTTTAACATGTGAATTTTGAGGGTAGCAGCACAAACCCTAGGCAAGTATAACACGCGTGATATGATGTCAGTATGGGACATATTTCGCTCTGGGCAGAAAGGACTATTAAGATAAGTTTTTACCTTCTCTTCTTCATCACTCCTTTTATTTTCAACCCTGGAAACTCTGAACTTTTCGAGCTTCCAAAAATGTATTTTATCTTCTTTTGTACAATTATTATTCTTACTACTTGGCTGACAAGGTCTGTACTGACTGGAACGTTTATCTTCAAAGGAACTTTTCTTGACATCCCGCTTTTACTTTTTTTCGGTTCACAGCTTATTGCCGCCTATTTTTCAATCGACCAGCATACTTCAATCTTCGGCTACTATTCGCGAGTCAATGGCGGCCTCTTATCTCTAACCTCTTATCTCTTATTATATTGGGCGTATGTTTCAAATATGGAGATACGTGATACGAAAAACGCGATACGGTATTTACTATCCTCGGCAGTCTTAATTTCTGTTTGGGGAATTTTGGAACATTTTGGAGTAAGCCCAAGTTGTTATCTTCTTAAAGGAGAATTGGACGCTAACTGCTGGGTGCAAGACGTCCAAGCCAGAGTTTTTGCCACGCTTGGACAACCCAATTGGATGGCCGCTTTCTTGGTTGCCGTTTTTCCGCTAACACTTGCAGAAGTATGGAATCTTATACAAAAACGCAATTATACACTCCTACATAGGAGTGTATATTTTTACTCTTGTTTTTTAATATTTATAGCAATAGTTTTTACCAAATCAAGGTCTGGGTTTTTGGGACTAGGAGCGGCAATTGCTGTATATCTATATTTTCTTTTACCGCAAAAACTTGTTTTCCGACTCTCTTACCTATTGATTATTCTTATTGCCGGAATCTTTTTTTGGCGATATAACTTCGCCGATTGTTTTGATCTAAACCCTAATCAGCTTACAACCTCAGCCGGAACCGAGTCGTGTAAAATAAGAGCGATTGTTTGGAAAGGTGCAATTGATGTTTGGAAAAACAATCCAGTCTTCGGCACTGGTCCTGAAACTTTTGCTTATTCTTACTATAACTACCGGCCAGTAGAACACAACAACACTTCCGAGTGGGAGTTACTATATAACAAAGCACATAACGAATACTTAAATTACGCCGCTAATACAGGGTCGTTTGGTTTAATAACTTATTTGTTGTTAATAACTTCTGCCCTGTTTTATATGTTTAATAATTTAAAATTTGAAATTTACAATTTGAATTCAAATTTAAAATTAAAAATTGCATTATTCGCCGGCTATACGAGTATACTTGTTACCAACTTCTTTGGTTTTTCAACAGCAGTCGTGAATCTTCTCTTTTTCCTTTTTCCTGCAATGGCTGTGTCGTTGACACAACAAACAACAGAGTACAAACAACACTGGCTGTGTTGGAAAAAGGTTTTATTCCTCATCTTTGTTCTATGTTCTTTGTTCTATGTTCTGTTGCAAATCACTATGTATTACCTTGCCGATTTGCAATATGCCAAGGCCGACAAATACGGTAAAAAAGGTCTTTACCAAGAAGCCGCAAAGGAGATGAAAAACGCTCTGTTTATGAGAAGTAATGAGCCGATCTATTATAACGAGCTGGCAGAACCAACAAGCTTTTTGGCTGTTTCCCAGCACGAACTTGGTCAAACGTCAGCGTCCCTCGACCTCGCAAAATTGGCAATCGATTCTTCAGCTGTCGCAGTGCAAATTTCTCCTTACAATATAAATTTTTTGAAAAACCAATCTCTTGTCTTTGCGCGTCTTTCTTTAATTGATCCGGTATATATAAATCAGGCAATTCCTCCACTGGAAACAGCAGCCAAATTAGCTCCAACTGATCCAAAAATCCACTACAATCTTGGAGTTTTGTACGAGCGCAAGGGAGAAAAACAAAAAGCAGAATTGATGTTTAAAAAGGCTCTGGATTTAAAACCAGATTACCAAGATTCAAAAGAAGCCATTCAAAAGCTTCAAATTAAATAGCACTTAGGTGTACAATACTCGCATGGTTCGCAAAGTTCTAACAGCCCAGGATCCGCGCTTAAGACACAAATCAAAGCCGGTAATAAAAATAGACAAAAAAATTCTAAAGCTTCTTGAGGATATGCACGACACTTTAAAGATACAAAAAGATCCGGAAGGTGTCGGACTCGCCGCTCCGCAAATAGGAGAGTTTTACCAAATTTTTTTAATGCAGGATAATAAAAAAATTATCCCTGTTTTTAACCCAAAGATTATAAAATTATCCAAAAAAACTAATGATCCTTCGGCTCGCAAAGCTCGCTCAGGACAAGTCCCGAGCGATGAATATATTATGGAAGGTTGCCTGTCCCTTCCTCATTATTATGGCCCGGTACAAAGGTCTTGGACTGTTGAGTTGGAATACCAGAAACCAAAACCGGAAAACGGAGAGTGGGTACTGGAGAATAAACACGAAGTGATAGAGGGTTTTGCCGCGCAAATTATTCAGCACGAGGTCGACCATTTAAACGGAAAAATCTTTGTCGACAAACTCTTTGAACAAAACCGCCAGCTTTTTAAAAGGAAAAACAATGAATGGGTTGAAGTAGATTTACCTTAAATGGCAAAAATAATCTTTTTCGGCACACCTGACTATGTTGTTTGTGTACCCGAAGCTTTAAGAAACGCAGGACACGACATCGTTGCTGTCGTTACCCAACCTCCCAAACCTTTAGGAAGAAAGCAGGTTGTTACCCCATCACCTGTTGAAATTTGGGCAAAAAAACACAGGGTTAGAGTATTGAATAACCACAATGATTTAAATAAACTTTCACCTGAAGTCGGAGTATTGGCGTCATACGGAAAAATTGTTACCAAAGAGGTTTTAGATATTTTCCCAAAGGGAATAATTAATATTCACCCCTCGCGGCTTCCAAAATGGCGCGGAGCCTGTCCTGTCCAGGAGCAAATATTAGCTGGAGAGAAAAATTTGGGAATATCTCTAATGGTCATGGATGAGCAAATGGATCATGGACCAATTTTAGAGCAACAAATGATAGTGGTAAACGATAGTGATACTCAGCAGTCGCTCCTTGTTAAAGGATTTAAAATAGGAGCCCAGATGCTGGTAAAAATTCTATCATTCTACACAGAGCGGAGAATGTTACCAAAAGGACAGGAACATTCTAAAGCAACCTATACTTATAAAACCTTAGAATCGAAAAAAAGAGCCTATTTCGACCTCGATAATCCTCCGGAACCAGAACAACTTGACCGAATGATTAGGGCTTTTTATCCCTGGCCAGTTGCTTGGACAATTTGGAAACGTGATACGACACACGGTAAACGTGACACGATAATAAAGTTCTTTCCGGGGGGAAAAATTCAAATCGAGGGGAAAAATCCAGTCAAGTACAAAGAGTTTTTGAAAACGTATTCAGACTTCCCGATTAAACTGTAGCAATAACGGCCGGTTTTTCGCTTTTTCTCAAAGCGCGCAGACAATTAGAACAAAATTTTGCGCGCACTTTTTTACCTTTTACAACAACCCAATAAGTGTGTAAATTCGCCATAAATTTGCGGTGGGTTCTAATTTTGGCATGCGAAACACGATTCCCTCTTTGCGCGCGTTTTTCACAGTTGTGACAAACTAATGCCATTTCGGGTATAATTTTAACATATATGTTCGATCTTAGCCAGCCGACGTTTCTTTTCCAAATTATTGCATTTCTGCTTGCTCTAACTTTCCACGAGTTTGCACACGCCCTTGCCGCAGACCGCTTAGGCGACCCAACTCCACGGGTTCAGGGAAGATTAACCCTTAATCCAATTGCTCACATTGATCTGTTTGGAACAATTCTTCTACCGCTCTTTTTGCTTTTAACTCGCGCGCCGATTCTTTTTGGTTGGGCAAAACCAGTAATGTTCGACCCATACAATTTGGCAAATCCGAGGCGGGATGCGGCCATCATCTCTTTTGCCGGACCCTTGGCAAACCTTATTTTGGCCATTGCGTCTGCTCTTCTTTTAAGCACATCTCGGTTTTATGACCTAGGAGGAAGCCTAACTTTTGATTTTTTGTACCAGTTTATAACCCTCAACATCGTCTTGGCCATTTTTAATCTTGTCCCGGTTCACCCTCTTGATGGCGGAAAAATTCTGGTTGGTCTTTTGCCGGAAGATGTCGCAGATCAATGGGACAGAATTTTACGTCAATATGGGACATTTATCCTCCTTTTTCTAATTTTTCCTATTTTCGGCGGCCAAGCCATAGTCTGGAACATAATTGGGCCGACAATTAGCTTCATTTTGGGTATTCTCCTACCTACCGGTGGCCTAATTTGATTCCGCTTGGCAGGTTTGACCCCTTTTCATACTTGCTCCTGTGGGGTAAAATAAGAGTGCCCTACCGATAGGATTAAAATCCGGAAAATTTTTCCTTACTAAGATTTTTCTCGGGAGGATAAGTTCTTTAAGCCCGTGGGTTTAGAGACAGTCCACCCACTTTAATGTGAGCGGGGAAAATCTTTCCGGAACCCTTTAGGTAGGGTTTTTTTATCTTACCAGCTTCAAATTACCTTCAATCCTTGGTATAATACAAATACGGGAAGCCCCCTTAGCTTAACGGCAGAGCAGTGGTTTTGTAAACCTCAGACATCAGTTCAATTCTGATAGGGGGCTCCAGGCTGGCGTACCCAAGTGGCCAACGGGGCTTGACTGTAAATCAAGTGGCAATTGCCTACGAAGGTTCGAACCCTTCCGCCAGCACATTTATACGCCGACGTGGCTCAGTGGTAGAGCGTTTTCTTGGTAAGAAAAAGGTCGTGGGTTCAATTCCCACCGTCGGCTCCACTTTAAGGGTTCAATCGCGCTCCTCGCTATATATAATAAAGTTCACTTTAGAACGAGGTAAGCGATATGAATCTGCGATTCATATTCCCACCGTCGGCTCAAATTTGCTACAATAAATTTATGCCTGCCAAAAATAAAACTCGTACTACAAAAATCCGATTTTTAAAAAGATTGAGGGACTCCCATAATTCCCCTATCCACAAGCTCTTTGCGCTTATTGCTCTCATTGTCGTTTGGTGGGGTATTTGGACAATCCTTGATATTTTCTTTCTTGATAATCAGCGTTTATTGAGCGCAATAATAGCAATTGTCATTGCGCTAGTTTTTCTACTGTTGGATGACTTCCACCTCAAAGAATTGGAATAAGCTTCTCTTTGAAGCTGTTTTTTGTTATACTATTAAGTATGGCGAAAAAGGGAGCAAGACAATTGATCGGTCTTATTTGCGCTGAGTGTAAATCTCAAAATTACGTTTCCGAGAAAAACAAGACTAATACTGTCGGAAAATTAGCTTTCTCTAAATATTGCAAAAGATGCCGCAAGCATACTGAGCACAAAGAAACACAAAAATTAAAGTAACTCTTGACATATTCTTGTGTTACATATATCAATATATGTAACATGACCCACGTTTCAAGAAGGAAAATTCCTGATAAAACTAAAGCGGTTTTACTCGATGCTCTAACCTATGGCTTCTCAAATCTTAAGCCTACCCAGACTCGTAAAATTCTCTCCACTCTCTTAACAAATACTGAGACTATAATGCTCGCAAAGCGGCTAGGAATCGCTTATCTCTTAAAAGAAAACGCACAAGAAGTTGATATTGCTGAAATCTTAAAAACAACAAGGCAAACAGTTGCAAGAATAAGACTGCAGTTAGATGCAGGCTCCCCAGAATCTAGAGAATTTCTTATTCAAAAGCTGGCAAAATGGGAACGGGTCTCTATGTTTAAGTCACTCCTAAAAACTGTCGGTCTGGGACTCGCAAAAGAGTTCGCCAAAAACTTGGGAAGAATCTAAACCTCCGGTGTAACATATATCAATATATGTTACATAACACATTGCCAGGTAGACCAGTTTGGAGTATAATTGAGACTATTAGGGGTGTCGTTCAGTGGTAGGACACCGGTCTCCAAAACCGGTAACGAGTGTTCGATTCACTCCTCCCCTGCACTTCTTGACAAGTTATAGGTTGTAAACTATCATTCAAACTATATGTCAGTTGAAACTTTACTCGAATATTCAAAAGGCGCCCCAATTGAAGAGATTAAAGGTGAACTTCAGACAAGAGCAAGTCATGTTCCATTTCAGACTTTATTAAGATTTTTTCCTGACGACCTTCAAATACCTCTCACTGAGGGCATGAGAAGCCAGCTACTGCCACTAGAGTCATGTCATGTTGATGAAGATGGAAATAGATACACCCTGGGACATGATGTAGTAAAAACATTTTTAGCAAGAAATGGAAAGGTCATAGCCAAACTTGTTCACTATGATTCGGATGATTATGATGCTAAAAAGAGATGGCCCGACGAGATCCTTGGAGAAGTAGATGACGAAACTTATAGAGAAGCTTACTTAGTAGCAATTGTAAAGCTAGATATATTACTGAAAAAATAAGTTCTACTAACCCTCCAAAGGCAGGCAAAGTTCACTAGAGCCCGCAAAGGGTTTTACTCATCTTCTGGTAAGTCTTGAAGGGGAACTAGTAAATGATCTTGTATTAACTCAAGAATTCTAGTAGTCGCGGCTTCACCAAATGTGGTCTGATTTGATTTTTCCCCTACTGGCATTATTCCAGCACCGTATTCTTGCTTTAAAGCCATAGCTAATTGCTTGTTAGTTGAACTGAAAAATAATACAGTCTCTCTAGGAGATCCCCTTCTAAAAGCATTACTTAAACCCCCGCGGGCAGTAAGTACACCCGCTAAAAATTGAGGATTGCGTACAAGGTTTTTGTAATCTTCAGCTTTCGGAACTTCAGTATTTTTAAAATCTTTTGCAACCCGCAATTGTTCTTCTACATTCACATTTTCCCAATTCTCAAAAGCCATTATCATCTCCTCACGGTTTGGACAAAATCCAAGTAGAGCTCGTGCAAATTCAACAGTGTTACCCGATTGTAAATACCAAGTAAAAGATTTTTCATCTTTATGTTTTACTTTTACTCTTCCTCCAAACATTTCTTTTAATTTATCTATCTTTTTTGAATTCGCATCAGCAAAAGTTATGACCGGATATGCATAACTGTACTTACGCTCTATTCCAGCATGACTCTTTGTTTGATTTTTGAAATTAAAAGCCATTCTTCCGCCGGCTGCAAAAATACCACCTAAAAATGCAGCTCTATCTCGTCGTTCTTGCTCTTGCTGCTCAGTTGTCCTAAATACTCTCAATTCTCCAGTGCTTTCTACCATTGCTTCATATACTATCACAAGGTAAGAAGCTTATTATAAAATAACTTCCAACAAAGTTCACTCCTCCCCTGCTTAGTCTTTTGAATTTACTCTCTCTTCGTTGTGTTGACTTATATCCTAGAGTAATGTAGACTACCAACTCTGGGTATATGAGTATTGAAATTCACGACGTTCAAAAAAATTTGTTTGTTAGGAACAAGGAAAAATTTGACCCTTCTTCTCCTCAAACACAACGCGCCTTGGAAGCTATATGGAGACTGGCTTCTATTCCCGTTCCTCAAATTTCCGAGTTAAGTAGCGAAATAGACATTAAAGCCTTGCCCACAAATTCGACACTTACGGTTGACTTAGAAATATTAGAACAAGCCGGTCTTGTGACTCAAGACGCTGCCAACCGAAGAAGAAAACGACTAATTGAAAAGTTGGGTAATGTTTTACACCCAGAGGGCACCGAAAATACAGTTTTCATCGAACGACTTCCCAAAGAACAAGGTTTAGGGTTTATTCTAACTGCAAGATTTCTCGAAGTTGAAGATACTAATGAACTAAACCATTCGGGTGTAGAAAGACTTGATCACATCAAATGCGACAGAATGACTTTAAAACTGACAGATCAGGGATATACCGTGTCTTTACAGCAAATAATTCTCGACCCGCGTTTACATCGCTATATCCACAGGACGGACAGAACATGGGGACCATTAGATTCAGTCGAACCTAAATATAAAAATAAAAAGATTACATCAGGAGATATTAATATTATGTTGACTCTTTTAGCTGAGGGTCTTTTCCCGGGTTCTGTAGTTGGCCAAGCGCGGTCAATTCGGCTAGCGTAATATCCACCTAGGCAATTATCATTAGCCTATCCAAGCTTCTTTCGAACTTTTGCACATCAGACCCTCCAACTCTTTTCACTACTTTTCTCCTCTCGACACCATAATGCCTATTAAAAAATCCCAATAAAACTGCCCTTGCGTCGTTTGTTTTTTGTGGAAAATCCCGCAGGGTCTTTGTTTTCTCGACACCAACAAGCTGAATTGCTGAGATCAAACACAAACGCAACCCTGCCAGCGTTTCAACTTCCGAGGTTACTCTTAAGCCTTGAATCCAGTATTTATTTAAAACAGCCCTGCTTGCTTCAGCCATTTCTTCCTCCATAAAGATGTATCTTTTTATCGGAACCGACACAGGCCAATTATCACTCGCGGAAGACATAATAAACGAAGGGTTTTGGGACAAAAGCTCTTGCGCTTTTAGCGCAAAAAGTAAACAGGCTCCTTCAACCTGTCTCATTTCACAAGCTCTATCAATACTGACTCCATGTAAATAATACTCAGCTGAGGGAAAAGCCGGATTGCCTTCTAAAAGAATCGCTCTTTCAGCGACGGCCATTTAAAAGCATTCTACCAGACTCTTGCTCTAAGTGCTATACTTGGGATAACAAGTAAAGGAGGCGATACATGGATGGTTGTAGTCAAACCAAAACCGGGAGAATCACAAGACAAAATGATTTTGCGCTTTCGCAAGAAAGTTGTTTCTTCGGGCTTATTGCTTGAACTTCGCGATCGCGAGAGGCATAAAACAGCCTCAGAACGCCGAAAACTTAAGAAATACGATATCATACATCAGCGCGAGTTGGAGAAAAAGCGCGAGGCTGTGTAAAATTTCTAATTGCTCTAAGTACTCTAATTATTCTAAACAAGCACCAATTTCCTAATTATACAGTTAATCAAAGCTGAAGGTTTTTGAGGAACTCTTGGAAGTTTGCGCCTATATCACTATGCTTCAGCGCCATTCTAACAACTGCGCGAAGATAACTTTCTTTAGTCCCGCAATCAATATAATCCCCGCCTTTTATTTCGCAAGCATAAACTTCTTTGCCGTCTGCAAGCATTTCATTTATGCCGTCAACATATACCAATTCAGCTCCGGGTTGAACTTTTTCTGAGGCTTTGTGTAAACCTTCAAATAAATCAGGAGTGTAAAGACCGGAAAAAATTGCTAATTCCGACGGCCTGGCGCCAACTCCCGGCTTTTCAATAATAGTGTTAACTTTCACAACACCACCCCCCGCGTCTTCCCCCGAGGCGTAAGCAAACCGTTTTGCGTCCTCTGCGGCCGGCCGGTTTAACCCGGTTAAAACAGAACAGCCGGTTTTTTTGTAAACCTCTATCAGCTGAGCTGCAACCGTGGGCTCGGCATCGATAAACTCATCTCCCCAAAAGACAACAAACGGCTCATCTCCAACAACATGTTCTGCCGTCAAAATTGCGTCTCCGTTTCCGCGCGCCTCCTTTTGGCGAACATAGATGAATTCAGCCATGTTGGCAATTCTGCGGATTTCTGTCAATTCTTTTTCCTTTCCCGAACTTGCAAGTTTTGCCTCAAGTTCATAATGCGTATCAAAATGGTCTTCAATGGCGCGCTTATGCCAGCCAGTAACTAAAATTATCTGTTCAATCCCCGCTTCAACCGCCTTTTCCACGACATATTGCACAATCGGCTTATCCACTAAAGGCAGCATTTCTTTAGGCATAGCCTTGGTTTGGGGTAGAAAACGCGTCCCAAAGCCGGCAACGGGAATTACAGCCTTACGCACCTTTGACATTGTCTTTTAGTATATAGGTGTGGTATAATACTTGACAAGAGCTGATAAAAAAGCTCTTTTTTTGACGAGCAAGCTCGTCAGAGCATAGAACAAAGGACAAAGAACAAAAATATGTCCTATGAACTATGTTTTTCGAATGTTCTAAAAATGAACCCTTTCATTTTTCTACGTGAGGTCAAGTCAGAAATGGAAAAAGTCGTCTGGCCTACCCGCAACCAAGCAATCCAGCTTACTGTTATGGTTATTGCCGTCTCGGTTTTGGTGGGAGCTTATATTGGAGGATTAGACTTTATCTTAACAAACGTACTTAATTCAATAGTAAAATAACTTTAGCAATATGGCAGATCAAGATCAAAACAAACCCAACGAAGAAACAACACCTGAAACCCCCCAAACTGAGGAAACCCCAGTTGTGGAAGAATCTACAGATGCAGTAGCGTCGGTAGACGAACAACAAGAAAGCCCATCTGTAGAAGAAATTAGGCCGGTCGAAGATATAGACGAGCCGGCAGACGCAGGAGAAATAGAGGCTCCTCCAGAAGCAATCGAAGAGCGCGGATCCGGAAAAAAGCTTAAAGGACATATCGTTATCACCAAAAGCAGTGATCCTAACGGCCGCTGGTATGTCGTGCACACAACTTCAGGCCATGAAGCACGGATTGCTGAAAATTTAAGACAAAGAGTCGAAACAATGGCGCTTGAGGATAAAATTTTAGAAATTCTTATCCCCACTCAAGACCGCGTTGTTATCCGCTCAGGGAAAAAATATACTATCAAAGAAAAGATTTTCCCAGGCTACTTGATTATTAAAATGATTATTACC
>Ga0209542_10005380_pt1 | contig 25565 bp, 27 predicted proteins | sample RifCSPhighO2_01_FD_184028 | JGI IMG/M metagenome (GOLD analysis project Ga0209542, IMG submission 184028) | Soil microbial communities from Rifle, Colorado - Rifle CSP2_plank highO2_0.1 (SPAdes) (version 2) | ecosystem: Environmental > Terrestrial > Deep subsurface > Rock core/Sediment ...
AACCACTTGCTGATACATGCAGTATCCCCCCCACTCCAAACACACAAGTTCTCTGTACCAACTTGATTGAGTACCAAAAGTAATACGGATATTATTCCAGAGACGGTGAGCAAAATTATCTTGGTGCTCATATAAGTTCTTACAACTGCTTCATACTACCACCCAAATCCCACGACCCCCTTGTTGGTAGTGAGCTTGATGAGGACAAGTCCGGTCAGTGTTTGCTTCTGCACCGCCTTTCCTTTCTTAATCACGGTAATCGTCGTCTTGTTCTTTTTCTTGTCATAGAGAGCTAGGATGGTGAATTGCCTGGATTGCGCGATCTGGCTTAGCAGAGTTTGCTTCTTAAAGTCCCACACAAAGACAAACGAGGACGAGAGCGGTATCGTAGTGTCTCTGCCATACGTGACGCTCGACAGTTTAGCGCGGATAAGCACCTTCCCGGCGTATACTTTTTCGATGCCAAGCGTCATCGTATTGCCTGCTTCATCGGTGATCGTCGCTCCCGAGTTCGTCTTAGCGACCGAAGTCTGCGACGCATCATCTATTCCAACAACCGAGAGGTCTCCGGTGGCGGGATTAGCGGAGATAATCGCTTCCGGAGGGACTACGTCAACCGTTACCACACCGTTGAGCCTGGGTGCGAGCGTGATATCAGTCGTGCCATCGCCGTTCTCGTCAACACGCATCAGGGAGAGGGACGATACGCCGGATTGCACATCGAGCGTTACGATCGTATCGGGTGTCGTCGGGATGTCTCTGAAGGTGGTACTCGCGACGAGCGTGTCTCCGAGAAGTTCGTCAACATTGAACGTGAACGTTCCGTTCGCGTAGCCCTCCATGATGACGTGCGCTGAACTCAACGCATCACTGAAAATATATTTCGCATCGCCGAATTCATCGTAATAAGTGCCGGGTATCTCCTCGTCGATTTCGCCGGTGGTCGTGGAAATTCCGGTGTGTCGGCCAAGACTGTCGTAGAGATTGAGCGAGAGCGGGGAGTGGAGGGTGTAGCGCAGTCGCGTTTCGCTCGAAAAAGGTACGGCTTCGAACAGATAGTTATATTCGGAAATAGGTCTGACTGAATTTGCAACAGTGTCCTTGATGAATTGTCGAACTGGTTCAACTTCGAAGATGCTTCCGTGAGTGAATGGTACATTTCCGCCCAGCGTGCTGATAGGGTGATTTTTATTATAGGTATTTAAATTCAGCCAATAATCCACCGCGCCCGTGGTCGTGCCGACCGCGAGCGCGCTTGGAACGACGACCGTCCCGTCGCCGTCGATGACGAACTGCCCGAACGGGGCGACGGTCGGAGAACCGTTCTGGAGCGTCCGCGTGTACCCGATGCCGGAAAGCGTCGTGGGGATTCCCCAGCCGGCGATTTGTATCAAGCGCACGCCTTCCGGTGGCGTCCATGTATCGAGCGCCTGGTGGGCCGCTTCCGCATCTCTAAGCCGGGCGTCGTTGAGGGTCGTGGGATTGAGAAGATCTTCCACTGCGGGCTGCGTTCTCGTCGCGTCGGCAAGAAATGCGTGTAGCGCGGCTTCTCCCTGAATGGTATCGCCATAACGTGCGGCCCAATCGGGCATCGTCGAGCTGGAGAAGGTCACGACGGGATCGGAAACGCGGGTGAAATATGAGGAAGAGGGAATGAGAGCGTAGAGGCCGGGCATCGTGTCTCCGATCGCGCGCGTGGTCGCCGCAGAGAGCGCATACGGGAACTTACTCGTCGGCATTCCCTGGTTATGCCCGTGGAGAAGTCCCGCGATCGCTTCCGGAGTACCCACCTGCGGCACCGCGACGAAGATCACGGTGTCTATCAACTGCGAGGCGAGCAATCCGAGCCGCTGGATGAGCGCTTTTGCGACGAGTCCGCCGTTGGAGTGCGCGACGAGCGTCACCTTGCCTGTCTTGGAGTTGCGCGCGAGACGCGCGAGTTCCTGCGCGATATAGGGCGTGTCGGTCGCAAAGAGGTAGGAAATATTTTGGCCTGATCGCTTGCCGCTTGCAAGAATATCGTCGAGGGACAATCGCCAATCATACGGAACGCTCTCCCAGTCGTTGACGGCGCCCTGCGCCACGAGATCGTCCATGTCGGCAATGAACGACTTATAGACGTTGCCTTTTATCGGAACGTACGCATTGTCGATCACGTCGCGCGTGTATATATCGTCGCGCCCGCTCGTGCCATCAGGGTTCATCGTCAACTCTTGCGCATCGGCATCATGAGCAGGCTCCCACAAGCGCTTCTCGCCAGCTCCCTCCGGCCGGTAGAGCCTGCTTCCTTCTATGCCGGGGAGAAAAAGCACGTTTGAAAAACAATCGCTCGCGCAAGGCGAGGGTACGCCAGAGACAGGATCGGGTACGGGATCTTCGGTAAGCCAGGGATCGAAGCTGATCGGTTGCGAGGTCGGGTCTGCGAGCGGAGCGATATCATCGCCAAGTCCAAAAGGATTGAGTAATTGATGAAACGGGCCGCTCGGCTCGCCCCACCAGTTGTTTCTGGCATCTACATACCCTGCAAGATCGAACTGCCCGAACTGATTGGAAATGCGATCGCGCTCGAGCGCAAACCCTTGGTTGTCGAAAAAGCTTGAATTGGAGATCGTCAATGTGCTGTTGAATACTACCTGCGCGCGCACTCCGACGGTGGCGCTTTTCGAAACCTCTATCGTCTCGACGGATCGTTGCGTGCCATTCAATGCCGAAACAAGAAAAAGCGAGGCGGACACTGGCCCCGACGCGCTCGTATCATCAGGAGCGCCTCCATAGCGGAGTTTGAGGTAGCTCACGTGCACGTTGCTCCGATTGAGGATAAATTCCACAAAACTCCAGTCGCCGGGAACGGGGGAGGTCGCAGAGCCGTCGCCGTTGGTATCCCCACTCACCGAGTCGTCTTTGAGAGACGTGAAAAACACCGGCTCTTCTTTTGTGCCTTCCACATTGAGCACCACATGCTCGCCCACGATGAGACTCGAGCCAGGAGAGAATTTTACTACGACCCCTCTCTCAATAGTGAGCGATCCAAGAGCATTGGGATTTACGGAGAGGTCGCCCCCGACAACGTACGGACTTCCCGTTTTCGTCCACACAGGGTGAGCCGCGATGTTCTCTTGCGTGATGAGCGTCGAAGCCCCCGCGTAGGGGGGAGAAAGAAGAACCGCCACAACAGCAATTGCTGCGAGGGGACTCCCCGCCACGGTTTTCATGAATCGCATTCTACATCGGCGTTACAGCAAAACACAGGGCGGTACTATCAAATTGATTCCAATCAGTTACGATGAAGCCCACACTAAACGGTTGTTACAACGATCTTTTCTTCCCGCTGGACGATGTAAATGCCCGCACTGGTTAAAACCATGCCGAAGAGCATCCATAGCGTGAAGTCCTCGGTGAGAAAGATGAATGAATAGAGTGCGGCAAAGACGGGTATCATCAGGTTGAACGACGCCGCAACGTGTACGTCGAGATGCTTTAAGGAACTGCTCCATATGGTCCACGGGATGGCCGTGCTTATGATTCCAATTGTGAGGAGCGCAAGGGGATGGCTGACTGCCGCATCAATTGCCTGCGGAACGGCTCCGCTAAGAACGGTACCCACAGCGAGTATGGCCGCACCGAAGGCCGTTGCGAGAAAGGTGACGTAGAGGCCATCGTAAATCCTCACGAGCCCTTTGGCATATATCTTGTTAATACTGGCGGAGACTGCGGCGGCGAGCAGGATCAAGGATCCCCAAAAGTACTCGGACTTAAAAAGGGTGACCGGATCGTGTCCGTTGAGAACAATTACTATGACGCCGATGAAGCCGACTATCAGTCCGATCCTTTTGTTCTTCGTCACATGCTCTGAGATGAGGAACGGCGAGAGCAGGGCTATCATGAGCGGGTTCGTATTGACAAGTATCGCGGATACAATGCTGTTTGCACGCTCAATGCCAAAGAATATGAGGGAGGTCGCTATCACGCCGCATAGAGCGACGAGTGCGAACAACGGAAAATCCCTTTTTTGTGGAAGTGCGAGGGTGCCCTTGTACAGTATGAACGGCAATAGGACCAAGGCCGCGATGGAGAACCGGAAGAAGGCGAGCAGAAATGGATCTATAGCGCCGTCGAGGATCTTCGTTATCGGATAAAAGGCGGCTATGCCTGCCATCGAAGCCGTCAAGAGGAGTGTCCAGGAGAGCTTACTCATGGTCTAGCCCCACTCTATCGTCGAAGGCGGTTTGTCGGAGATGCGGTAGACGACCGAGCCGACTTCGCGCACCTCGTTGGTGATGCGACGCGAGACTTTGTCCAGAAAATCGTAGGGGAGCTGGGCGAAGCGCGCGGTAAAGCCGTTGACGCTCCAGACTGCCCAAAGCGCCACCACATGGCCTAAGCCCGCGCCATCACCCTTGCTTTCGGTATGCATCGAATGTGTGAGCGTCGCACCGGCCTGCCAGACCGTTTTGTATAGGTCGGCGGCGCGCAATTCTTCGACGTAAATACCGTCGATAGCGCGTGCCACACGCAAGCTCTTGTCGGTCACTTCGCCCTCAATTCGGACGACGAGGCCTGGGCCGGGGAAAGGGTGCCGCACGAGCAAGTCCTCGGGAACGCCAATATCACGACCAATACCTCGTGCCGAATCCTTGACCTGATCTTCGAGTGGGGAGAGCTCCGGCACGGAGAAGCCGAGCTTGACGTTGTGATGCACTTTTATTTCCGCAACACGCGCGCCAGTCGCGTGGCCATGGCCGCTTTCGCGCACATCGGTGTAGAGCGTCCCTTGCGCGACGAAGTCGGCGCCAAATTCTTGTATTTTCTTTTCGAGTACTTCTTTGTACACGCCGCGCATCGCAAGACGCTTCTCGCGCATGTCGGTCTTGCCCTTGAGCGCTTGCAGAAATTCTTTCGTCGCGTCGGCGATCTTAAGTTCTATCCAATCCTCGTTCCCAAAATATTTTTTCACGTACGCCTCGTCGTCCGGCCTGTCTATGCCACGAATATACACTCCTTTCAAACAGTGAGATGACATCTCACTGGATTTTATCTCACTGGATTTTAAGGCATGTTTTAGGAGGTAGGCGACGACCGACGAGTCCGAGCCGCCGGAAAGCGCAATGAGAACCTTTTTGCCGGCGACCAGTTTTTTCAGTTCAGCTATCTTCGCTTCTGCGACAGAGTGCGCAGGGAAGCGATCGGTAATGCCGCAAATTTTCCCGACAAAGTTCTCGTACATTTTCGCGCCCTCCGTCGTGTCGGTCACTTCCGGATGGAACTGCACGCCCCATAAGTGATTCGAGTGTCCCGCGGCAACTTCCGCGTTGTCCGTCGAGCCAAGCACTTCGAACGGAGCGTCGGAGACCGAATCACCATGACTCTCCAGCACTTGTGTTTCTTTTGCGACACCCTCGAAAAGCGCAGAGTCGCCTTTGATGCGAAATGTGTGAACTCCGAATTCGCGTTTTGCTTGTAGTGCCACTTTTGCGCCGACGTGTTTGGCCCACATCTGGAATCCGAGACAGACACCCAAGGTCGGAATTCCAAGGTCGAATATTGCGTTGTCGAACGGCGGCGGTTCGTCATAGGCCACTGACACCGGTCCGCCTGAAAGGATGATGCCCGCCGGTGCGGCCTTTTTCACATCCTCGGCCTTTACGCTCGCGGGGTCGGCAACGACGCAAAAGACCCCGAGCTTTCCGAGTTGCTGGACGATGAGGTGGTCGAACTGACTACCCATTGAGAAGAGGAGGATAAAGTGCTTCGTCTGCCGCACTCGCATCTCCTCCGATATTTCTTCAAGAGCTTCTTTCGTCGCTTTTTTGAAGATTGTGAGCATTTGGAGGCATCATACCATACTTTTCAAGGAAACTGGACATCACGGTGATTCTGTGGCATTATCCCACCGGAACCGGGATGGTTCTGGTTAAACTTGAGGAGAAAGCCATGGAGGAGTCCATGAGTAAAGTTGCCACGTTCATCGCAGGTTTCGACACCGTCGATCCAAAGACACTGTCGACAAAGGACTGGTACGACACGCTTCTTCTTGCGGAAAAGCAGCTACTGTCGTTTCCTTTACTGGGAATGTACCCGCTGCACATTCTGTTGGAGGGCAAATCGCCGGTCGTTGACGACAAGCCTTGTCATCGAGTGCATCCGGCCGTAATGCGTCAGCTCACCAGCTACTACTGTCAGAGCGATACGAAGTTCTTCGAGCTGGCAGAACTGTCTCCCTTGCCGAGCATGGAGAGCAAAAACCATCTACCCTCGACAAGTCGGCACGTTCTTTTCTCGAGGCTCGAGGGCGGACGGTTCTACTGGCACCTGGATGCGGAGTGGATCCCGAATTGGGAGGAATTCCACCTCACCGGCCAGGAACGCTTGCAGCTCACTCACTACCGATTGTCATCGGAAAGCAGGTGGAGAATGCTCGATGATAGAAATATGGTCGAGCTGATCGAAGAGGGTCGGTGCCAACGAGGGCTGCAGCTCCTGAAAGGAATCTGCAGACTCCAGCAAGGGACGACGGATAAACGTCGCGAACAGTTGGAGCTCGATGAGCGCTGCTCCAGTTATCTGCAAGGGTTCCTGCGGCGGCTCGGACAACACTAGCCTCACCATTCTTGCGACCTCGCGTTTGCCATAGCGGCAGCGCGAGGCCGCTTTCTTATGGGGTAGTTCTGGGTGTTTACACTGAGCGAGCGTAGCGAGTCGAAGTGTGGATAACTAGCTTGCGGTGAGGTATAGTGGTATATACTCCTTATTAGTGGGAAAAAGTGGGAAACAATAGATATTCATCGTATGTTCATCGGCGAGTACGAACACAGCCTCGATGAGAAAAAACGAGTTTCTCTCCCGAAAGCATTCAGAGCCGCTTTGGGAAGAAAAGTCGTCATGACGCGCGGATTGGACAACTGTCTTTTCGTGTATTCGCGTTCTGCGTGGGAGAAGGTGGCTGAAAAACTCCAATCACTTTCATTCGTGCAAGCGGACACTAGAGGATTCAGTCGGTTCATGCTCTCCGGTGCCGCCGAAGTCGAAGTGGACGGCGCGGGAAGAATTCTCATTCCCGAGCACCAGAAAGCGTTCGCCGGTCTGAAAAAGACCATCGTCTTCGCAGGCGTATCCGACAGGGTCGAGATATGGGAGCGCGACCGCTGGAATACATACAAGACACGTATCGAGAGGCAGGCCGACGCGCTCGCTGAAAAGCTTGGCGAGATAGGCGCCCTCTAACCACTACTTTCCCGACCCCCGTGATCGCACAGGGTAGCTGGAGGAACCAAAAAATATGCGCACGCGACTTATTTCCTCCAGCAGCCCGGTGCCGTCACCCCTCGAGCATACTCGGGGCGGGCAACGACATCGACCGGTTCTTTTACACGAAGTTTGTAACATGCTTGATGTGCAAAAAGACGATGTCGTCGTCGACATGACGCTTGGCGGGGGAGGACACGCAGAGAAGTTGGTGAAGGGCCTCGGAGGAAACGGGCTCTTCATAGGTTTTGATGCGGACTCCGACGCGCTTCAACGCACACGGGAGGTTCTTGCAAATTCTCGCGCGCCGGTTCGCCTTGTATGCGGAAATTTCCGCCATCTCGAGCGCGAACTCGAACATTTGCGCGTGAAGTCAATTACGAAAGCTCTCTTCGATCTAGGGTGGAGTTCATACCAACTCGACTCCGGAAGAGGATTTTCGTTCAAGGCAGATGAGCCGCTTCTGATGACCTATCAGAAAGAGCTCCAGAGCGACACGCTTACTGCATCGACCATTCTGAACACGTGGGGCGAGAGCTCCATTGCCGACATCATCTATGGCTTCGGCGAGGAACGCTATGCGCGCAGGATAGCCAAGGCAATCGTGGAGAGGAGGGCCCGGAAGCCGATAGAGAGTTCTCAAGAACTCTCGGAGATCGTCAGGGCGGCAGTACCAATCCACTATCGCCGCGGCAAGCTTCATCCGGCAACGCGAACGTTCCAGGCGCTCCGTATCGCTGTCAACGATGAGTTGGGGGCGCTCCAAGAGGGACTCAAGGCAGCATGGAAGGCGCTCAGTCCGGGAGGAAGGATCGCCGTCATTTCGTTCCATAGCATTGAAGACAGGGTGGTCAAACGCATGTTCGCGGGATTGGTGAAAAAGGGCGAGGGCCGCCTGCTCGTCAAGAAACCCGTCGTTCCCGGAAGGGAAGAGATGTTGGAGAATCCTCGTGCCCGCAGTGCAAAATTTCGTGCAATAGAGAAAATTTCATATGAGAGCTCGCATTCAAAAAATAAGCAAATACGCCCCCTCGATATTTCAGGGGAAACTTGATCTTTCCTCCGCGCGTCGGAGTTTTTCTCTTACGGTCGAGCACTCGGCAGAGCCGGTCTTGCTCCGCGTACTTCTTGCGGCGCTCGCCCTATTCGCGTGCGCATATATATATTTCGTAGGTGCGACTATTCTGAACGTTATCGCAAGAAAAGAGGCCATGGCCGAAACGGCGAGCCTGACCAGCGCCGTCTCAAGCCTGGGGCGCGAATACTTCGCTGCCTCGCAGGGATTGGGGCCTGATGACGGCGTGCGTCTCGGTCTCTCTCCGGTCTCGAATACAGTCTATCTTCACCGTCCGGGCAACGCCGCCGCTGCTGCTACACTAGAGAGCAATGAGATCTAGTACTTCTGTATTAGCCGTGCGAGCACGTATGCTCTCGGCGCTCTTTATGTGTGCCGCAGCGCTCCTAGCGCTGCGGCTGTATTTCGTCCAGATCGTACACGGGGAGGACTACCAGAAGAGCGCGCGCGGCCAGTATGTTGAAGTTTCGTCGGAGCGGCAGGGCCGCGGCGACATATTTTTCTCAAAAAAAGAGGGAGACCTCGTCGCCGCGGCCGTCATGCAGAGCGGCTGGGGCCTCGCCATAGTTCCTGCGGAAATAACGGATCCCGAACAAGTGTTCGAAACGCTTTCGAGCATTGTCCCGCTCGACAAAGAGCGCTTCTTTGCGAACGCCGCCAAGTTGGGCGACCCGTACGAGGATGTCGGGTTTCGACTGAGCGACAGCGCGGCCGCACGCATACGCAAGGAAAAAATTCCCGGAGTCATTCTTGCCCCTGACCAGTGGCGTTCGTATCCGGCCGACGTACTCGCCGCGCATGCGATCGGCTTTGTCGGATACAAAGGCGACGCCAAAGTCGGGGTATACGGGCTCGAAGCCCGCTACGAGGATTCGCTCGTAAAGACCTCCGGCCTCTACGTAAATCCATTTGCGGAAATATTCGCCAATGTCGGCGCGGCACTTTCCTCGGACCCTGCCCTAAACAAAGGAAGCGTCATCACTTCCATCGAGCCGCAGGTGCAGGCCCGTCTTGAAGAGACGTTGAGTGGCGTTTTGAAGACCTATTCGCCGAAGGAGGCCGCCGGCATCGTCATGGATCCCCATACGGGCGAAATTATAGCCATGGCGATACGACCGACATTCGATCCGAATACCTACAACACCGTGGACGACCCGTCCGTTTTCACCAATACCCTGGTCGAGAACGTGTACGAAATGGGTTCCATTATGAAACCGCTCACGGTGGCGGCCGGTATCGACGTGGGCGCCATCACTCCAAAGACGACTTACAACGACAAAGGATGCATCGAAAAGAGCGGCAAGAAAATATGCAACTACGACGGAAAGGCGAGAGGTGTCGTTCCCATACAGGAGGTGTTGAACCAGTCGCTGAATCTTGGAGTCTCGTTTGTCGCGGACACCATGGGTCACAACGTTTTTAGCGAATATATCCACGCATTCGGCTTGGGCGAAAAAACAGGCATCGACCTTCCGAACGAGGCGCGCGGCATTATCTACGCGATCGACCGTGGATACGACGTCGATTATGCATCGGCATCATTCGGGCAGGGCATCGCCATGACATCAATAGAAACGATACGGGCACTGGCGAGTCTTGCGAATGGCGGCGTGCTTCCGTCGCCGCATGTCGTCAGGGGAATTAAGCTCGAGAGCGGAATAGTGCGAGACGTCGTTCCTCCGCCGGGACCGAGGGTCTTGAAAATAGAGACCGTGCAAACGGTGAGCGATATGCTGGTCAAGGTGTTCGACAAAGCGCTTCTTGGCGGCATCTTGAAGCAGGAACATTATTCCATCGCAGCAAAGACGGGAACCGCGCAGATAGCAATCCCAGGTGGCGGCGGATACTACGAAGACCGTTTTCTGCACTCGTTTTTCGGCTACTTTCCCGCACATGATCCGAAGTTCATAGTCTTTCTGGTCGCCGTCGAGCCGCATGGCGCGGAATTTGCTTCGGCGACATTGGCGCGGCCGTTCCTAGACATCGCGAAGTACCTGATAAACTATTACGATATCCCCCCCGATCGATGAGCGGTCGTACGGAGGAACATGTATGTACGATTTTTTTAAGAAGACGGTCGTTCTCATTCTCACGCTGGAAGCGCGACTTGTTTTGGCGCGGTACAAGCCAAAGATAGTCGCTGTCACGGGAAGCATGGGAAAGACCACGGCGAAGGACGCGGTGTATGCGGCGCTCTCCACTACTCTCCATGTGCGGAAGAGCGAGAAAAGTTTCAACAGCGAGCTTGGCGTACCACTTACCATCCTTGGTCTTGAGAATGCATGGAAAAACCCTCTGCGCTGGGCGGAGAACATCGTACGCGGATTCTGGCTTGCCGCGAGGAAAACGTCGTACCCGGAATGGTTGGTACTCGAAGTGGGGGCCGACCGCCCGGGCGACATCCGGAATATCGCCAAATGGCTTCGGCCGCATATCGTTGTCATCACGGGCGTGCCGGAAATACCGGTGCATGTGGAATTTTTTACATCCGCCGAAGCGCTTGCGCACGAAAAGCGTTCGCTTGCCGAATACATGGCGCCCGGTGGGACGCTGATCTTGAACGGGGACGATACGCAAATGGTGGAGCGGTGCGCGGAGTTCCGCGAGAAGACAACAACCTACGGCTTTGGGAATCGCAATGATTGGTACGCTTCACATTTTGTCGTCGGGTATGAGAAGAAGAAACCCGTCGGCATACGCTTCAAGCTGAATCACAAGGGTACGGTGCTCGCCGTTTCGGTAGAGAGCGTGCTCGGAAAGCCTCGCGCACACGCCGCGCTCGCAGCGTTCGCCGTGGCGAACGTCGTCGGCATCGACGGCGCTTCTGTTGTGCATTCTCTATCTAAGTGGACGCCGCCGCCGGGGAGGATGCGAATACTGAGAGGGAAGAACGGCTCGACCATCATCGACGACACCTACAACTCCTCCCCGGCGGCGGCACTCTCCGCCCTCGATGCGCTCAAAGAGCTGAAGACAGCGCGACGCATCGCCGTCCTCGGCGACATGCTCGAGCTTGGACGATTCGCTTCCGAAGCGCATAGGAATATCGGCACGCGCGCGGCCGCCTGTGCCGAGAAGCTTGTCACTGTCGGCTTCCGCTCGCGCGCGAGCGCGGAAGCGGCGCTTGATGCCGGTATGGCGGATGGGAATATTCGTCAATACGAACAGAACGAATCCCGCCGCGTCGGGGAAGAGCTGAAGGGAGAACTGCAGGAAGGGGATATCGTTCTCGTTAAGGGTTCGCAATCTATGCGCATGGAGCGCACCGTCGAGGAACTCATGGCCGAGCCAGAGCGGGCAGGCGACCTCCTCGTCCGCCAAGAAGAAGAGTGGCTTTTGAAAAAATGAACATGTCCTATTTCATTTGGTTCGCCGTCGCACTGTTTCTAAGTTTTCTCGTCGTAGCCAAGCTTGGACCTCACATCCATAAGTTCAAATGGTCCCGGTATGCGCTCATCGTTGGGCCTCCGGTACTTTTCGTACTCGCACTTGCGTACATCACCGACACGAAGCTCTTGATCGTATATGTAGGCTCGGCATTTTCGGGAACATGTGCGGAATATACATTTGGTAGGGCCTGGCATATGACCATGGGACATCGTCTTTGGGAATATTGGCGCTACGCGCCTGGCGGCTATACGAGCCTCCTTATCACGCCACTGTGGGGTGTCGTCGGAGTCTTCTTTTTTCTCCTCGGAAGCGTCCTCGTCGCCTGAAATGTACTCGGACGAATAGTGACAAATTGAAAACGTGACGACCTTTATCTACAGGAGTACATTCTCATATTCTTAAGAATGTGAGAGTATGTACGGATATGGTGGATAAGAAGAAAAAAGGGCCGAAGAAGCTCGAGCGGCACTTCAAGGGCGTAGCCAACCATCGGCGAATACAGATTCTGCTACTCATCGCACATCGTCCCGACATTACGCTAGACGAAATAGTTGAAGCAGTGAGAGGGAACACGAAGACTATCTCGGAACATGCTCGACGGCTCATGCTGGCAGGATTGGTCGAGAAAACATACGCAGGGCGGACGGTACGGCACAGTCTCACTCCGTACGGAAAAAAGTTCATTGCGTTTATCGAGGACTTCTCAAACGCATGAAAACACTCTCATATTCTTAAGAATGTGAGAGTATGGCATCACGGCAGTGGAAAATTGCCCCTGTTTGGGTATGATTCTGTCCTAGGGCCCTATCGTCTAACGGTTAGGACGGAGCCTTCTCAAGGCTTAAATCGGGGTTCGATTCCCCGTAGGGTCACCAATTAGATAGAAGGACTGCGCTGTAATCCTGATACAGCCTTTCTTCATTTTTCGCTATGCTTGCGAATTAATGAAGCGAGGATTACCGTTACCAAATGGCCTCCGACTTTAACGCAAAGTTAATTGCAGAATTGTATGAAACCGATAAACCCGACAAAGCGGCAGAGATAGCCGACGAAATGGTTGAAATTGGAGATCCAATTTTCCCTCGGCAAATATATGCTGCATATAAGAAGTTCGAGAATACATCAGTCTCACATTTTTTCATAAGTGACCTAACGAGTTTTGAGAAAAACGCCGATGCTGCCAAAATTCTTAAAGAAATAGCACGATCCAGTACGCGCAGTGCTGATATCGAAACACTACTCGATTATCTCAATGAAATCGATTATCTGGATTCAGAATTCACGGAGAAAGTTAAGAGTCTATTTTTGAAGGTGCTTAAAGATAAGAAGATATATGAATATGATGTCGACGAGTATTGTGGATATCTAATAAGGGCTGGTGAGGTCGCTAAATTTGAAGAACTTCTTCGCGAAACCTTTGAGGATGATGAAGTAGAAACTGGGGCACGAAGAAAAATTCTCGGGCAGCTTCTAAGAATATGGGGAAAGAAGTACTTTCAATATTATTATGACAACTACGAATCTATCGTTGGTACACGCTCGGAAATCTTGTTTGCAAAGGAAGTATCAACATGGAGTAAGGGAATCATCCCAAAGCTATTCGAGAAAATCTTAAAAGATGGCTCTGAATCAGCAAAAGAGGTTATTAGTTTGAAGCAACAAAAAAATCAAGCGGTCGATGAAAAGAAAAAAGCTGGTGAGCAGGAGGTTATAACGAAGACTTACCTCAACAGCGATGTACTAACGGATATAGCCAATTTGCGATCTAAAATCGGCTCGAAAACCACATCTGACGAAAGATTCGGATTTCGATTCCTCAATGCTTCCGAAGAAATTTATGGGCAAAATAATGCCGCCCAAACGTTGGAAAGTCTCGCGGGTTATTGCCTAGTGATCAGAACTGCCTTATGGGGGTTTGACGAGAAAATACTATCCCAAGATATACCCATAGAAGACCTAAGGAAGGTTATACCCGATGCTGAGAATGCAAGCGGAGGCTTGAATAAATTCCACTACTTTCTTGTTCAAAAGGGAATGGTTGTTGATGATACTTTATTCGGTCTAAGAAGTGTGCAGCGTGTACTAAACGGGTTCGCGCATCGAGAAAAGGAGCAAGATCTAATAAGGGCACTCAAGGGGGAAGGATTGGATAATCTCTATCACCAGAGTCGATGGCCAGAACTCCATCGCGAAATCCTTATAAAGTATAGAGATGCGCTTCAGAGATTAAACTCCGCATTGTAGATTAACGAATTTATCACGCCCCAAGGCTTGCGAACGCTCTAATCTCTATCTGTATTTGATTCCAATCCCATCTAATTTGGGGCATGACTATCGAACACAAGTGATACCATGTAAGCCATGTCGGAAAGTTCCGAAGATTGGAGAAAACCCCTACAGCCGCAAACCATCTCCGTCAATAGAAAACCGCGTGCGCATGAAGGTCTTCCCGATCGCTCACTTCGGATAAAGGAGTCTGAATTCATCGGGTCGGGGAGTTCTGGAGTAGTTCGTGCAATAAAGGCAGAACTCGTGCGCCAGCCAAGACTCTTCAAAGACCCGCTGGGGTGGCTTTTCCCGAAAGTGAGAGAGCTGAAGGGTTTTGCACTCAAGATCATACGCACCGACAGAGTGGGCGAAGCCCTTGAGAGCTATGCACGATGCCAAGATGCAGGGCTCACGGTCCCATCAACATATCGACATCTTGAGCTCCGTGATGGAAGGTCCGCTATCCTTATGCCCGACCTGCGGCAGAACGGATACACCGTTGCCCAACCTCATGGCATACAAGCGGAAGCTTCGAGACCTACTGGTCGCATGGAACGCATCGAGAATCTCGACACATTATTAAAGGCTGTTTTTGATGACGTCATGTTGGCCTCCAGGTATAAGCGCTACGGAATTCTCCTTGGCGGTGATCCGGTATTCTTTTTGATGCCTCAGAAGGGCGGGGTCGGAGACGTCAAACACATATTCTTCGATTTTGACAGAATGCACGATCAGGCCAACTATAATTCCACGACCCTCGCACAGTTCGAGGGCATGCCACGAGAATATCAACAAGAGGTCACCAGAATAAATATCGCTTCCGCCAAGAAATCTTTCGAGACGTTTATAAAGAACTTCGTCGACGAAAAGGTGCAGGGTGAATATGCATCAAAACTTGCATCCTGGGTTCAACGTCTATCTGCAGAAACAGAACGCTCATGAACATGGGTCACACGAGCGTATGAGTGTAAAGGATGAAATTAATCGAGACATGGTCTCTTACTACCGAGACCGCGCGCAGGAGTACGATAGGAAAGCATACGACCCTCACGAGCAGCCCGCAAGACAAGCTGATATCAAAAAGTCGACCCAAATTCTTCAGGAGGTTTTTGGCGGCAAAAGTGTCCTCGAAATTGCGGCAGGGCCGGGATTCTGGACCAAGATAATCGCAGAGACCGCCAGGTCAGTTACCGCAACAGACGTAAATCAGGCCGTTATTGACATAGCTCGGACGAAACAGTACCCGAAAGACAACGTAACTTTTCGCGTCGCAGACATGTATGCGCTCGGTTACCTGCCGCCGCACGACGCATTGTTCGGAGGATTTATTTTCAGTCATATCCTAAAACAGGATTACGACAAATTTCTCGACACAATGAACGGGTACGTTGTTCCCGGCGGGACGGTAGTTTTGATGGACAACAACAAAACCCTCACTCCAAGACCGGCGGACAGGACCGACGAGCAGGGCAATAATTATCGGCTACGAACGCTCGAAGATGGAAGTAAGCACGAGATCGTCAAGAATTATCCGACCGAGGACGAGCTAAAAGGTCTCCTACGCGACCGCTCGACCACTATGGATTTTCAGAACCTGGAGCATTACTGGATACTGCAATATCAAACCCCCATGCAGGAAAAGTAGGATTTTAAATCCACAGTGGAGCGACTTGACAGATACCCCCTGGGGGGTATTATGCCCGATATGGATCACAAACACGAGACGGAAACTGCAGAGACGAGGAGGATCGTCCAGCGTCTTAAGGTCATCGAAGGCCAGATACGCGGGCTGCAGGAGATGATAAAAAGCAATACGTATTGTGTCGACGTTATTACGCAAACATCCGCGGTGAAGCAAGGGCTTTCGAACGTCGAGGACCTGATATTGGAAAATCACCTTTCAACCTGCGTTGTGAAGCAAATACGGGAAGGGCAGGGGAAGAAGGCCGTCGGTGAAGTCTTGAAGGTCTACAAACTCAAAAGAAAATAATATGCCGTCCCACACATACGCTGTAAAAGGGATGCATTGCGCCTCGTGTTCAGCGATAATCGAAAAAACGTTCAAGAAAACCGAGGGCGTGCATTCGGCCGAGGTCAACTACGCCACCGAGACCGCCAAGATCTCATTCGACGCCACAAAGACCGATCCGCAGAAATTATCGGCGAAGATAGAACCTCTTGGCTACTCTCTCGTTGTGCCAACCGAAAATCCGGCGACCACGCAGAGTGCAAGCGAAATGGGTATGTCGGAAAGCGACCATGCCGCGCACCTTGGGATAGGGCAATCAAAAGCGGAGAAGCTCGCAGAGATAGCAAGTATGAGGCGCATGGTCATTTCGGCCATTCCTCTCGCGATCTTCAGCGCGTTCGTCATGGGCTGGGAGATACTCGCTCAATTTGAGGCACTCCCGGCCGTGCCGTTCGTATGGAAGGAGTTTTTCCACCACTTGCTTCCGCTCATGGCGACCTACGTGCTCTTCGTCGTCGGAAAGCCGTATCTTCTCGGGCTGTATCGTTTCTTTCGGCATGGCGCGGCGAATATGGATACGCTCATCGGCCTCGGCACTTCGGCCGCATACGTATACAGTTTCTTTGTCACTGCGTTCGAAGCTCCGCTCGGCCAATTCATCAATGTGGAAAATACGTACTACGACGTCACCATAATCGTCATTACCTTTATCACACTCGGCAAATATCTGGAAGCCCGCGCGAAATTAAGGACCGGCGATGCGATAGAAAAGCTTCTTAACCTGCAAGCGAAAACGGCGCTTGTGGTGCGTGATGGAAAGGAAGTCGAGATACCTGTGGAACAAGTTGTTCACGGGGAGCTCATCGTCATTAAGCCCGCTGGGAGGATCCCCGTCGATGGCGTGCTTGTCGAAGGCTCTTCGTACATAGACGAATCTATGGTGACCGGCGAGCCGATGCCCGCGGAAAAGTCGGTGGGAGACACCGTGGTTGCGGGAACGATAAATACGAGCGGTTCATTCACGTTTAAAGCGACAAAAGTAGGCTCGGAAACGATGCTTGCACACATCATCAAGATGGTAGCGGAGGCGCAAGGAAGCCGCGCGCCCATACAAGCGCTTGCCGATAAGATTTCGGGCGTGTTCGTACCTATCGTGCTTGTTATCGCATTCGTCTCGCTGGCTAGCTGGCTCATTATCGGCTCTCAATACCTCGGGTTTCCACAGGCGCTTTCATTCGGGCTCGTATCGTTCGTCGGCGTCCTCGTCATTGCATGTCCGTGCGCTCTGGGGCTCGCGACACCCACGGCAATTATCGTCGGCGTGGGCAAAGGGGCGAGAGAGGGAATACTGGTCAAAGACGCGGCGACGCTCGAGAAACTGCACAAAGTCCGCGTCATCATTATGGACAAGACGGGGACGATTACGCGCGGCAAACCGGAACTTGTATCAATACAAAATTTGTCCGGGAAAAGCGATACGGAAATCATCACGGTCCTTGCCTCTCTTGAAAACAAGTCGGAGCACCCGATAGCGCATGCGGTCGTAAATTATGCAAAAGAAAAAGACATCGCGCTTTTGCCCGTGGAGCAATTCGAGATCATCAAAGGAAAGGGGCTCGGCGGCATCGTGAGCGGCGTCGAGTACCGCGTCGGAAGCGAGAAGCTCGCACGCGAGCTTGGCGCCGAGTTCGGCTCGCTTGAAAAAGACACCCGCGAAGGCAAGACGCCCGTTATTCTTGCGGCAAACGGCAAGGCGCTTGCCGTCATCATGGTGGCCGACCAGATAAAGCCCGAAGCGGTGCAAGCGGTGAAGGACCTGCACGCGCTCGGCATCAAAGTGGTGATGGTCACGGGAGATGACAAGAACACGGCGCAATTCATTGCTGGCCTGGTCGGCATTGACGAAGTGGTCGCGGAAGTTTTGCCGGAGGACAAGATGAACAGAATAAAAGAATTACAGGCGAAAGGAATGGCAGTCGCAATGGCAGGCGATGGCGTGAACGACGCGCCCGCCTTGGCGCAAGCCGACGTCGGCATCGCGATGGCGACGGGGACCGATGTCGCGATAGAGAGCGCCGGCATCACGCTTCTCCACGGAGACATCTCGAAATTGGTGAAGGCGGTCCGCCTGTCAAAAATGACGATGCGCGGCATCAAGCAAAACCTGTTTTGGGCCTTCATCTACAACATCGTCGGCATCCCGCTCGCGAGCGGGATATTCTTCCCCGTTTTCGGCTGGCTACTCAGTCCCGTGTTCGCAGGCTTTGCAATGGCAGGGTCGAGCGTATCGGTGGTCGGCAATTCACTTCGACTGAAGTCGAAGAAATTATAAACGTGTTATGAGAACTGACATTAAAACAGACGGCATAGAGGTTACCCGAGAGATGAAAGAACGGCTCGAGTGGATTTGCTCGAAGCTCGAAAAAATGGCGAATGCCAAGGACCCCAGTGCGCTTCACTGCGACATTGTCGTGTCGCAGATAGCGGGCAGTACGGGTGAAGCTGAGTTTCAGGCCGAGATCCGATTCTTCGACGGTTCCGGCCTGATCCACGAGGCAAAGGCGGCAGCCGGAAATCCGCTCGCTGCGCTCGATATCGCACACGACGAGATCGAGCGCAAATACTTCCAGGTGCAGCGCATGAAGCATGAGAAGCAAAAAATCAAAGATCTCAATAGTCGTCACGTGGAACTCGCCAAAAGAGCTGCAGAAGAGGCACCCAGGAGGGAGGCAGGGAGAAGGTTCGGAGATGAGGAATAAGACGTGTATGTATCCTGTCCACGGCATTCTTCCACTCCGGCCTTGACCATGATACCCCCTAGGGGTATTCTGGTCGCTGTGAGTGGCCGAACCATGTACTCCTTGAAATTTTTATGTCATCTTCACAAAAACAAATCGGAACAGCCCTCATCTTGGTAGCGTTTCTGACGCTCGCAATTTTCAGCTTCACTATCATGACGCGTGGGACGGATGGAAGCATGCAGGGCGACTGTCCGTTTTCGCTCATGGGAGCGATGCTCTGCCCGCAGGATGCGCTTGCCGCGGTCGCTCATCACATTTCCGCATTCCAGTCATTTCTCAACGCGGCGATGAGTTCAAGCGCAACGGCGCTCATCATCGCACTGCTCGCTCTTGTGTGCGCCGCCTTGCTATTTTGGATCTGGCCGCTCTTATATAAACCACCCGAATATGTACGATACGTTCTCAATACCCCGCTCGCCACGTCACAAGATCGCGCAACAATCCGCTGGCTCTCGCTTTTAGAGAATAGCCCCGCCACTCTTTAGAGCACCCAAAAAGCGGCCGCTTTTTGGGTGCTCACACTCGCTAAATAGGCGAGATGTGTGTCGTTATCTACTTAAAATCTAAAAACTATGAAAACAACAACATTGATCTACTCTGCCGTTTTCTTCCTAGTCATCATGGGCCTCTTCGCATGGGGTAATGCTGCGAGAGGAAAAAGTGCGGCTCAAGGCATATTCGGATCGGACGCTCCGAAAAGCGTTCTACTCGCTCCGGAAGTCTTCTACGACTTCGGTACCATCTCGATGAGGAATGGCCTTGTGTCAAAGGACTTCACAATAACGAATCCTACGGACCAAGACATTACGCTAAAGACCCTGATTACTTCGTGTATGTGCACGAAGGCGTTCATCGTCAAAGAGGATGGAAGCTTGAAAGGACCATTCGGAATGCCTGGCATGAGCTACGTCCCACCGGCCAATGAACTCATCAAAGCTGGAGCGAGCCTCACCGTCCGTGCTCTCTACGATCCGAATGCTCACGGTCCGGCTGGTGTTGGCAGGATCGATAGATTCATCGGGTTAGCAGATGCAAACGGCGGTACGCTGGAGTTCGAAATTAAGGCGAACGTAACACCGTAGTATGAAGCGAATTCTTATCATTGGAGGTGCGATAGCCGCGTTCATTCTCGCGGTGCTCGTCCTCAAATTCAGTCCGGTCACCTCGACCCTAGTATGGAGCGCGAGCAATAGCGGCGCATGGCTGTTGCCGCTCGTGCTCATCTCTTCGTTGCTCGATAGCGTGCATCCGTGCTCGTTCTCCATTCTCCTCATCACGATAGCGTTCTTGTTCGGACTGCAACTGACGCGAGAGAAGATCCTGCAGATAGGCGGCGTCTACATCGCGGGCATCTTCGCGGCGTACCTCGCGATAGGTCTCGGCGCGCTCAAGGTCTTGCATCTCTTCAACACGCCGCACTTCATGGGCAAGCTCGGCGCCTCGCTCCTTATCCTCTTCGGCATCATTACGCTCTTGAACCGGTTCTTCCCGAACATGCCCATCAAGCTCAAGATACCATCCGTAGTGCATCAGCCGATGGCAAGGCTCCTGGAGAAGACGTCCATCATGGCGGCATTCGGACTTGGCATTCTGGTCGGCATCTGCCAATTCCCGTGCATGGGCGGGCCATACCTCATGGTCATCGGCCTCTTGCGCGACCAGGTGACGTACCTTACGGGATTCTGGTACCTGCTTCTCTACAATGTCATTCTCATCGTCCCTCTCGTTCTCGTCTTGTGGTTCTCGTCGGATAAAACGGTGGTTGACAAGATGCAGGAATGGAAACGTGACCATCTTGCGCAGGTCCGTCTCATTGCCGGTATCGCTATGATACTGCTCGGTGCGCTTATCCTCTTAGTCTAATCGGTATATGAACGACAAAAAATCATCGCAGGAGCAATTCCTCGCAAAAATCGCTGAACTCAAAGAAAAAAGCGGCGTCGACCTCTCGACGGGAGAAGACCTCTCGCTTGCGGTCATGAATCTCATCTCGCTCGAAGAGCACTTCTTCTTTACGGGCGTAAAGACGCACAAAGACGAATACTTCGATACGGTCGTAGAGATACGCGAGATGCGCAAGTCGCTGCTCGCAGAGCTCATGCCGCATCACGAAGGCGAAACGTGGTGTATCTCGAAGCATTTGCTCTCGACCACCATGCGCCTCGTGGAGGTCGGTAACAAACTGCAATCGGAGGGAAAGAAGGAAGAGGCGAAAAAGATGTTCGAGCGCGCCTACAAGGTGTATTCCATCTTCTGGGCGCTCAAGCTCAAACTTATCAGCGGCTCGAAAATTAAAAATGCGGCGGCGACGGGTACGACACTGGAAGACCTCGTGTCGAAACTCGCCGACTGCTGCGACGAATAATAATATGGAAAACGAACAACACAGTACGGAAACGAACGTTCTTACAGCGATGTCAGGTATCAAGGAATACACGATGCCGCTCGCGATCCTTGCTGCGGGATTCATGCTCGCCGTATCGTACTACTTGGTGCAGGCGGATGGTGGCGCAGCGGCGCGTTTTGCACCGCAAAACGCGCCTACCAGTGAGCTCCAAGAGGCCGTGCTTCCGTCGAAAGGCGTGGAACTCCCGGTCACGTGGGGCGACCTCGGGAAAAGGATGGTGGAGCTCGGCGCAATTGATGCGGACAAAATGGCGGAACTCTATCAAAATCCCGGCGGCTTTCCTACCGAGTATCGAAAGTTACTTGAGCAGGGAGGGAGCGGGAAGCTCATGATGACAAGGGAGAACGCTCCGTATCTCCTCAATCTCCTATGGGCGCTCGGACTCGCCAACAAAAACGCAATCCTGGAAGACAAAACGGAAATGATGAATCCGAATTACGGCGGCGCGGGCAATTTCGCCTCGACCGGCGGCTGGACTCTTGCAAAAGGCGATGCGATGACGCACTACAACATGCACGTGCTCGTTACGCTCTCCGCCGAACAGCAGAAGCTCGTCGATCGCGTCTCTCGCAACATCTATCGGCCTTGCTGCGGCAATTCTGCGCACTTTCCGGACTGTAATCACGGCATGGCGATGCTCGGACTTCTTGAGCTGATGGCTAGCCAGGGCGCGAGTGAAGAAGAAATGTACAAAGCCGCCCTCGCAGTGAATTCCTACTGGTTCCCGGACACCTATCTGACGATTGCGACATATATGCAGGAGAATAAAGGCGTAGCGTGGGAAGATGTCGCGCCCAAAGAGGTGCTTGGCTCCGCGTATTCGAGCTCCGCCGGATTTCAGGAAATCTTGTCGCAGGCCAGTGCGCCTTCCACAGGAGGCGGAGGCAGCGGCTGCGGGGTGTAGAAATTATCAGTCACTAACATGAATTGCCATGCATAATCATGATGATCACAAGGGGATGGGGTGGATGATGCTTGTCTGTTGCGCGTTGCCTCTTGTGGTTGTGCTTTTCCTCGCGATAACGCGCTGATCGGGTATTATTAGCTGTCGGTAGAACAATTAGTAGTAAAATACCAATATGATAAACACAAAACATCTTCTGAAAGTTGCATCGGCGTGGGTAAGCATCGTATATACCGTCTGTTTCCTGGGTGTAGCGCTGTTTCCGGATATCCGGCCCGCGTTCATGTATTACGGCCTTCATGCGACGGGAAGCGTAGGCGAAAACATCATGACGCTTACCACGTTTATTTCCGGTCTCGTGATCTGGAACGTAATAGCACTGCTCGCTGTCGGATTGTTCGCGGTACTCTTCAACAAGTTAAAAGCGTAAAAAAGAACGGCATGATAAGATTGTCACTTCCATAACGAATATGGAGCAAAAAACTTACATATTTCACGTGCGGGGTATGCACTGCTCTGCGTGCACCGTGCTTATCGAAAGCGAGCTTCAAGACTTCCCGGAAGTTTCGAGCGCTAAAGCATCGCTCAAACATCATCAGGTAGAGGTGACAGGCGACTTTGGCGACAAAACCGCCGAGCATATCGCACGCGACCTTACAGTGGCGGTGAAAAAGCACGGCTACGAACTTTCGGTGGAGCGAAAGACGCATTCTATCGCGTGGAATGATTTCGCTATTGCGGCCCCCGTCGCTCTCGGATTCATTGCGTTATTCATAGTTTTGCAAAAACTGGGAATAGTGAATTTGGTGACGACTTCGACCGTGACGTACGGAACCGCGTTTGTTATCGGGCTCATCGCCTCGGTCTCGACCTGTATGGCTGTCGTCGGCGGACTCGTTCTTTCGATGTCCGCAAACTTCGCAAAAGAGGGCGACAAAGTGCGCCCGCAAGTACTTTTCCATATCGGACGCCTCGTCGCGTTCTTCCTCTTGGGCGGAGCCATCGGCGCGCTTGGTTCGGCGTTTCAGTTGGGGACAACTGGCACGTTCGTACTCGGTGTTGCCGTCGCGGTCATCTTGCTTATCCTCGGCCTCAACCTGCTTGATATATTTCCGTGGATGAAAAAGCTGCAACCAACGCTGCCGAGCTTCATCGGTGCGCATGTGCGCGAATTGAAGAATATAAATCACACACTTACGCCGCTTTTGCTCGGTGTCGCGACATTCTTCCTGCCATGCGGGTTCACACAGTCGATGCAGATCTACACGCTTACGACCGGCAGTTTCTGGACGGGCGCTCTCACGATGTCCGCTTTTGCGCTCGGCACTCTTCCGGTACTCGCGCTTCTAAGTTTCAGCTCACTTGGTATTCACACGAAAGCGCGTTCGGGAATATTCTTCAAAACTGCCGGACTGGTCGTGATATTCTTTGGCGTGTTCAATCTTATTAACGCTCTTGTGGCATTCGGGCTCATTCCGCCGCTATTTAGCTTCTAGTTATGAAAGCAACAGTCATATCAATTCTTGTCGCGGTAGTTCTCGTTGGCGGGGCCATCGCCTTACGGGGTCAGCCTTCGAGTGCCGAAGCAGGCGTGGCGACGGTAGTGGGCGGGCAACAGTTCGTCGACATATCGGCTCGCGGCGGCTATTCGCCGCGTATTGTGACAGCGAAAGCGGGAATGCCAACCGTGCTTCGCATGAAGACGAACGGGACGTTCGATTGCTCAGCGAGCTTGGTCATTCCGAAACTTTCGTACCAAAAATTCCTTCAGCCGTCGGGTACGGAGGAAATCGTCATTCCAGCAGAACAAGCTGTTGGAACGGTGCAAGGCCTGTGCTCGATGGGGATGTACAGCTTCCAGATAAAATTCCTCTAGTTTTTTCTGTTTTTTTCCCGTACAATCTCAGCACATGTCCCGCGTCATTGTTTCCGGCTCCGTCGCATACGACAGGATAATGGATTTCGACGGGCTTTTTTCCGAGCACTTCGTGCCGGACAAGCTCCACAGCATCAACTTGAGCTTCCAGGTACAAAAACTCTCACTCGGATTCGGCGGAACCGCAGGCAACATCGCCTACAACCTCGCGCTCCTCGGTGTGCAGTCAGATATCATCGCGACGGTCGGCGAAGACTTCAGCAAGTACCGTTCCCACATGCTCCTCTCTGGTATAAATCCGCAAACCATCCGTACGCTAGAGGGAGAGATGACTTCTTCTGCACACGTTTTTACCGACAAGGCCGACAATCAGATAGCGGCCTTTCACATGGGCGCCGGCGGATATACCTACGACTCACCGGTCGACACGGATGGACGGGACCTCGCCATCGTCGCGCCCGGGTGCATCGAAGACATGAGGCTTCTTCCGGAGATCTACCGAAAGCGGGGATTTTCGTATTTGTATGATCCTGCACAGGCGATCACCGCGCTTTCCGGAGAAGACCTGCGCGCGGGCATGAGCGGCGCGAAGATACTCTTCGGGAGCGATTATGAGTTCGGTCTTATGGCGCAGAAGACGGGGTGGATGGAGAATGCGATGCTCGAACACGTGCCGACATTGGTGATAACGCAAGGCGCGGAAGGCTCTCGTATAGTGACCCGCGATGGAGAGATACGAGTGAAGGTCGCTCCAGCAAAAGACCTTACGGACCCAACAGGGGCCGGCGACGCGTACCGCGCGGGCTTCATACGCGGCATGCTCGCCGGATTTTCTCTCGAAAATTGCGCAAAGCTCGCAAGCACCGTCGCCGCATATACCGTCGAGACGTATGGAACACAGACGCACAAGTTCACTATGGACGAGCTCAAGCAGCGCTACAAAGAGGCCTACGGCGAGACACTCGCACTTTAGGCGTGTATACTGCAGCCGCAATGGACTACGACATAAAAGATAAGAGATTGGCCGCAGAAGGGACTAAACTCATTGAATGGGCGGCGCAGGACATGCCTGTTTTACTGCAGATACGTGAACGATTTCGCAAGGAAAAGCCCCTCAAGGACAAGACAGTGGGAGCGTGTCTCCATGTGACGGTAGAGACCGCGAATCTCATGCTTGCGCTCAAGGAAGGCGGCGCGAGCGTTGTACTTTGCGCCTCCAACCCGCTTTCCACGCAGGACAAAGCTGCAGCCGGGCTCGTCGCGCAGGGTATCCCCGTGTTTGCGATATCCGGAGAGGATCGCGGCACTTTTTTCAAACACATCAAAGCCGTCATTTCTACAAAGCCGGTCCTCACGATGGACGACGGAGCAGACCTCGTCTCTACCATCCACAAGGAACATCCGGAGCTGCTTGCCAAAATGGTCGGCTCGACCGAGGAGACGACAACGGGCGTCATTCGTCTGCGCGCAATGGCAAAAGACGGCGCTCTAAAAATCCCGGTCGTCGCGGTGAACGATGCGAAAACTAAGAATCTTTTTGATAATCGCTACGGCACGGGCCAATCCACGCTCGAGGCCATTATCCGCGCGACGGACATGCTCGTCGCCGGGCGCACCTTCGTCATTGCCGGAT
>Ga0209542_10005381_pt1 | contig 25563 bp, 24 predicted proteins | sample RifCSPhighO2_01_FD_184028 | JGI IMG/M metagenome (GOLD analysis project Ga0209542, IMG submission 184028) | Soil microbial communities from Rifle, Colorado - Rifle CSP2_plank highO2_0.1 (SPAdes) (version 2) | ecosystem: Environmental > Terrestrial > Deep subsurface > Rock core/Sediment ...
CTTCGTCCATACTTCAAAGAGCTTGTTTGTTTATTCGTACCTTATCATAAATCCATAGATTGTCAATTCCACTAGAATTTTAGCGTACCTATGTATATCGCGTTATACTTATGTCATGAATCTTACGACAATCATATACGCTCTCTTGGCGGGCATCATACCCACTTTTATTTGGCTCATATTTTGGTTGAGAGAGGACAATATCCATCCAGAACCGCGACGGCTTATTGCTTTATCTTTTCTTGCCGGCTGTCTGTCTGTGATAATCGCTATTATTTTTGAAAAATTCGCTCAAGATGTCATAAGCAATACTGCATATAAATATATGGCGTGGGCGGGCATTGAAGAGATACTAAAATTCATAGCTGTGGCCATTGTGGCTTTGAATTCAAAATATCTTGATGAGCCGATTGACGCTATGATTTATTGCATTACGGTGGCTCTGGGTTTTGCCGCCCTGGAAAATGCTCTTTTCATATTGTCCCCACTCCATGCTGGAGAACTTACTACAACTATAGTGACTGGCAATCTGCGCTTTATTGGAGCTACTCTAGTGCATGTTGTTTCCTCAGCATCTATAGGATTTATGATAGGGCTTTCTTTCTATCGTGGTAAAATAATAAAAACTCTTTCTATAGCAATAGGAATTATCCTCTCTATGGCATTGCATGCCAGCTTCAATTTAGCTATAATAAACAGCACAACAATAAACACGCTCAAAGTTTTCGGCGGAGTATGGTTTGCGGTAGTCATACTCATAATACTTTTTGAAGAAGTAAAAGCTGTAAAACCAAAAACGACACAAAGGATAGCATAATTTATTATCAATAGCACATTTATAGAATCAATATAAAAAAAGAACATGGCAAAAGAAAAGAAATCATTTTTTGAGAGACTTACCGGTTCCGTCCGAGTAGACGATGAGCGCGAGAACAAAGATAGAGATATAAACAAAGAAGAAGTGGAGACCAAAGAAATAAAGAAAAATTCTTCCAACTGGATAGAGGAGGAAGAAAAAGACGGAGAACTAACTGTAGATGTCTATCAAACTCCAGAAATGATTATAATCAAAACCATGATAGCCGGAGTCCGTCCAGAAGACCTTGATATTTCCATTACTCGCGACATGGTTACCATAAAAGGCAGACGGGAAGAAGAAAAAGTCGTCAGAGATGAAGATTATTTTGCCCGAGAACTTTATTGGGGTTCTTTCTCAAGAACCATTTCCCTTCCATCAGAAATAGATGTGGATGAATCTGAAGCTGTGGAAAAGCATGGTCTTCTTATACTCAAACTTCCAAAACTAGACAAAAAAAGACAGTCAAAATTGAAGGTTAAGACGATATAGGTTTATTTAAAAAGACTCGAGCGAAATCGTGGGTGCCAAGACCCAGGATCGAACTGGGGACCTCATCCTCTTCAGGGACGCGCTCTACCGACTGAGCTATCTTGGCAAATCTTATTTTCAAATCAATAGACTATTTGACTACTTTTACATCTGATTACCAAGACAATTATCTTGGCTTATACAAACTCTACTTCAACAAATCAGTTAAACTCTGACTGAAATCCTTTACTGTTTCTACATTACTCCCCACTTGCCCGCCAACGCCTTTGAGAAATTCAATATATGGCTGAATAAGATAATATGCTCCAAAAGAAGCTCCTATAATAATCACCCAATAAAATATTCTCAAAAATGTCCCAATGCGAGCGCGACGGCGCATAGAACAAAGCAAATCGTTGTTTTCTTTGGCAAAAGCGTATGTGCGTTCAAGTAAAGACTTTTCTTCTGGAGTCATGGAAAAAGTATAGCAAATATAAGGGAAAAAGAAAATGCATTGTATGAATGAAAAACTTACACACTTATGCAATGTATGTATTTATACAACATATTATTTAGAGACTTGGTGCCCCCGGCCAGAATTGAACTGACATCAAATCCTTAGGACGGATTCGTTCTATCCGTTGAACTACGGAGGCGTATCACATGAATATAGCACAAAAAATATAAGCGTTCATTATCTTATACAAATACCCTTCTTTTCTGTACTATTAATCTTATTAAATTCCCACTGCTTGTTTAAATTCTGGCTCATCAAAACCGACGAGTATTTTCCCTTCAATATCAATGACTGGCACGCCAAGCTGACCGCTTTTATCTATCATCTCTTTTCTGCGTTCAAGGTCGGAAGCCACATTGTATTCGGTATAGCTTATATTATTTTCTTTCATAAACTGCTTGGCGGAATTGCAATATGAACAAATCGGAGTTGAGTATATAATGATATTTTTCATAAATTTTAAAATAGATAAATAGGAATTGACTCAATCAAATTAAATAAACTGACAATAATATTCATTGTAACATATTCAAATAAATTTGACTAAAAAATTATACATACCCATACTGCAAATTCCCTGAAGCGGTTGTCCTATTTTTGGTATGCCGATATCAATAACTTCTTCTCCCGTTTGAGCTAATATTTTTCTGAAACCGAGGGAACGAATCACAAGCGATGCTGAGCAATCAAATGTTCCATTCGTCTTAATGATTAGTTTTGTAGGAATGCCAGATTTTGCCATAGAAACTTTTGGCGAATATCCACCTCTTGCATTTATAGTTATGTATTGGATATTATTTTTTATTTCGCTATTTGTCGTGATTCCATCTGTTGATGCGTTTGAATTATTTTCTGACTTAAAACTGCCGAAAAATATAATGCCAATGCCAACGACAAGAGCAAGTGTAATAATGATTGATATGGTCTTATTCATAATATGATTATATATTAAATAATGGATTTATAATACCCAATCCCGCAAGACCGCCCAAAAAAGCAAAAATACCAAATCCGATTACAACTATTCCCGCTGACTTAAAAAAAAGAGGGGCGTGTTTTGAATGCGCGAACGATGTTGAACCGAATGAGAGAAACGCGAGCATCGGTAATGTTCCCAAAGCGAATGCAAACATGATAAAAGCCCCTGAAATAAATGAACCGCTTGAAAGAGCAATCACTTGCATTGATTGCGTAAATCCGCATGGTAAAAAGAAAGTACCAAAGCCAATGAGAATAGGGGTGAGAGTCTTATGCTCTATTTTCTTGAAAAAAGAAGTGAGATTCTGAAAAATCCCAGAATGTAGCGTAATCTTATTTTTAGAAAATATTCCAACCAAATTTAGACCTAGAATCAACATGACAAGAGACGCAAAAATTCCTAGCAATGAAGTAAATATGAAATTAATGCCTATAGCACTGCCAACCAAACCAAGGACTCCGCCCAATATCGCAAAACTGACCAATCTTCCCATATGAAAAAGCAAAAACGGCTTTGTATCGTTTTTACTGTCTTGCGACATTTTTGCTGAAAGAGATAGCACAAGTCCTCCAACAATAGCAAGACAACTTGAAACTGAAGCTATTAGACCGATAATAAAACTTGTGACTGGTGTTATCTTGCCTCCAATGCCAAGATTTAGAATGCCAGACTTTTGTAAAAGGAAAAATAAAACCAAAAACATAAAACCAATAGGTATCGCTCTCCAAAGAACATTATTATTTCTTTCTGTTTCTGTCGGAATAGATGAACGGCTAATTATCTTTTCTACTGAAAGCGAATATCCATTCGCTTTTATTTTATCTGTCAGAACTTGAGCTATTTCGCTAATACTTTGATTGTTATCAGTCTCAATATCAACAGTCTTCCTTTCCAAATTGACTTGAACATTTTTGACCAACTCCTGCTCATTTAAAATATCTTCAATTAAAATTTTGCATGACGCGCAATGAGTGCCAGAGACATGGAATGTGTATTTTTGGGACATTAAGCATATAACTTATCACAAAAAATCATTATTTGCAAAAAAATTCATCAAAAAACTGAATGGGGCTTTGTTTATTTATATTCCACATCCACCCTGTTGTTTCTGTGGCGCAACTGTCTCTACGGTACCGACTCCGCAACCACTCTCACTCCTTTGCTGTTGGGGTTCTGTAACTTGAGTCGCAATCTTTGCGTATCCCTGCGCGCTAGAATAATCAACACCAAGCATTTCTTGCGGGTTCACATCTTTCCATTCAACACCTTTGCTTTTAATGTATGTCGCAATGGTCATGTATGTGTCTGGAAACCAGTAGGAATTAACTATCAAAGCAGTTTTCCACATATCCTGTTCGTTTACACCCTGAGAAGCCATAAGCTCTAAAAGCCCGAGCATAGCCATGCCATGATTGCAATCAGGAAAATGGGTAGAGTTTCCACAGCACGGACGATATATGCCTCGTGATATTTTGTCTACTAATGTCTGCTGTTCCAATGTTAGATTAAAAAATTTATGCTTACTAAAGTGATCCATGGCATTACCTTGTGCAATTGTCCAACCGCCAATTGAAGCGAAGTTTCCTGTGCCACCATAGACCGAATTTGTCATTTCACCCAATTCTAGGATAGGATTTTTGTTTGCCAGACCAAGAGCCCAAAACAGATTCAGAAGATAACCAGCATTTTCATTTGTAATTTTGAGTTTGCCATCATTTTGCCCGAGAAGAAGACTTCTATACTCATTAGTAAAAGCCCCTCTCTGGTCATATATCGCTTTAAATGTATTAGCGTCAATAACTCCTACACTAACAAGTTTGGCACCGATATCACCCCAAGTAATCGGCAATACGACACCGATTGAAGAAACAACTTCTTCTTCAAACTCTGAAATCTGTTCGCGAACATTGGAGATTGCAGGTTTTGAAATCGATGAATCTGTTTGCTCTTTTACGGAAGATGTTCTAACTATAATAGCGATGGCTATGAGAATCCCGGAGATTATAATCGCTCTGGGAATCATTAATTTACTTTGCATTTTGGTTGTTTAATAATTTATTGACATAATTCTACATACTGCATGAATAAGCGGTGCATTTTGAAGTGTGGTCGTTTGTCTGCGTCTTCTGCAATAAAAAATACAGACCGATAAGTAGTATTGCAAGAATAAACACAAGACCGATAATTATTTTTTTAGATTTCATGATAGTTTTCAAATTTTCGCTTGCCTGGAATAAAACGCGGCACTTGCGACAAATAAAGTTTATAAAGTTCGCCATATTTCTTGACCATTTCTTTTTCCTCAGTCTTAGCCAGATGAACATACATACCAACAAGAATAGGAAACATGACAAGCGTCAAAAGAGTTGGCCATTGGAGTAGAAAACCGAACATAATCAAGACAAAGCCGACATATTGCGGGTGGCTTATTCTGGCATATGGTCCACTAATTGCAGGCTCATTATTCTTTTGAGCCACATATAAGACTCGCCATGCATTGGCAAGCAGAATGAAGCCAGATATGATAGCTGTATAGCTAAGAATATGCAAGAAGTTGAAATGGGGGTTCCCGCCAAGGTTGAATATAGTCTCCCATAGATGACCTGCATCATGTCCATAAATATCCACACCAGGAGCTATTTTAACCAACCAACCGGACAGCAGATATATTGTCAGAGGGAATCCATACATCTCCGTGAAAAGAGCGACGATGAAGGCGCTAAATGCTCCAAACGATCGCCAATCGCGTTTGGTTTTCGGTTTGGTAAAACTGAAAGCGAACATAATGAATATCACGGAATTAAGGACAACCATAAACCATAATCCATATGATGAAGATATATACATATGATTAGTTATTATGATTATACATATTATTTAAAGACGCTTGTCGTGAATGTCTATATATTTTGTATCTCTTCAACAAGTTTATCGTTATTAATAGCCATGCGAGGATCATCAAGAATATAGCTCACAACGCCTGAAGGGTCTATAACTATATAGGTATGCCCTGGATATACTCCATAATGCATGGACGAAGCGCCTTTAAGCATGCCATACATCTTTGACACTGTACTATCCGTATCATAGAGTACGAGAGCTTTAGCCAAGTCTGGCATTTGGGCTATGGCGGGACCCCAGTTTTTGGCAGTATCAACCACAATAGAATATGATTCAATGGTGTCAGTATTCAATCGAGCATCGGAAGCGAGTCGCGCCATCTGATTCCAGCAAGCTGGATAACACATCAAACCCTCATTGAAGAACAGGACAACCGTTTTGCCACGCAAGTCTGATAATTTGACTGTTGTTCCAGTTTTGTCGGCTAGAATAAAATCGGGTGCCGGTTTATTTAATAATGAATTCATATCTGCTAATTCAGTGACCGGTCCATTTAATTGCAAATTGGAAACGGAAGTGGAATTGTTCTTGCCAACAGCAAACATGACTCCTCCGACGACAAGGATGGCGACTATAATAACAATGATAAAGATACTGTTTGAATTTTTCATATTATTTTTTGCAATGATCACACTCCTTGGTATGATCGTTAGTAGTAATAGCACCTTCTAATTTGACCGACTGTTTCCATTGCCTAACAACTATAGCGATAATTACAATAAATATGACCGCAAAGATAATAATCCATCCTATGGACGGCATACTACCGATAATTCCCGATAAAGCTTGTGTCGCTTTGGCGGCGTAGATATTGATGTACGGTTCATATCCGGCATGAGATATCAAACGACCAGTTATGGCAAAATAGACCGTGATAAAACCCATAGCGATGAACATCACACCAGAAATGGCTTCCATAAGAGTAATCGTGACTTGTTTGAAACCGAGCGAATATGTGACAGGAGCGACAAATTTTTCTTGCAATCTTCCTGACAAATTCGCCTTGTCAAGAACTAGGGCGAGGATGAAGAGTGGCGCGACCATGCCGAGCACATAGCTCAAGGTGTATATGCCACCCCAGAAGATTGAACCTGGCAAAACAGCTAAAGCAAGGACGCCCGCCAAGACAGGCGCGCAACAAGTCGTGGCAATGCCGGAGAATATGCCAAGAAGGTAAACAGAGATAGCGTTATGTTTGCGCAGTCTAGGCGTCACTTTAAAAGGCAGTTTCATATGCATGCCTGTGATAAGCATGATTCCTAAACTGATGAGTAGAATACTGCCAACGATAAAGATTGGTCCGTGATAACGGCTGAAAAATTGTCCAAGAGCGGCTATACCCAGACCCAAAGGCAGAAAGACTGTCAATATACCGAGGAAAAAAATGAAGGTCATCAGGAAAACTTTATATCTTTCACGGAAGATTGACACCAAATATGACGGCAGAAGCACAGTGATACAACAGGGCGCGAACAGAGCCGCCATACCGGCGATGAAAGCAGAAACTATGGAGGCGCCGAGTAATAGATTCATGGAGTTATAAATTAGAGGTTGATAAAGAGAAAAAATTCAGGCGTTGATAAACGCAAAAATCCTCATGCGAGGATTCGTGAGACGCATATATTCTCACACGAGAAATATGCGCCACTTTTATACAGCCGGACTATTTTCAAAAAGAGACAACCATCTTGTTATTTTTCTATATTGTGAAAGAGGCGATTCGCCATATTCCCCTGACTGAACGCTTGAAACAGTCAACGCTAATTTAGACACTGTGTTTAGGATGAGAACAAACGCGAGAGATAAAAACAGGATTGTCGCCAAAACAACCCCGGTCTCCGGAGGAGGCACAACCGCTTGGATAAGATTGTTGTACGATGATATATGATGAAAAGCCATGCCGATTTTTGACGGTGGACATGTTGAATTTGGTAAACCGGGGTCGCAGTTCATATTTATATAATTCATGCTAGCAAAGCTGAAAACGCTTGCAAAAAATATGCCTAACGCTAAGATAAATACGGCTGATTTCATATATGTCTATTATACCCCTATAGGGTGTATGCGGTCAACACCAGTTATCCACAAAATATTTCAAACCTTTACTTTTTTTAATCGCAATGAATTTAAGACAACGCTAATACTGCTAAAAGCCATCGCCACTGCGGCAAAAACTGGATTAAGCAAGATTCCAAAGAGTGGATAGAGAGTGCCGGCGGCAATGGGAATAAAAGCAATGTTGTAAAAAAACGCCCAAAAAAGATTCTGTTTTATTATTCTCATAGTGCGTTTTGAAATATTTATTATTTCGGGTATAAGCATTAAATCCCCTCGCATTAATGTGATATTTGCCGACTCCATGGCAATATCAGTGCCTTCACCCATAGCGATGCCTACATTAGCTTGAGTAAGTGCCGGCGCATCATTTATGCCGTCACCTATCATTGCCACGATTTTCCCTTGTTTTTGAAGTTCACGCACTTTTTCCGACTTCTTGTCGGGCAACACTTCGCTCATCACATTGTCTATGCCTGTCTGCGCCGCAATAGCACGAGCAGTGCGGTCATTGTCTCCGGTAAGCATCCAAACATCTATATTATTTCTCTTGAGAGTCCGCACTGCTTCAATTGATTCTTTTTTTAACACATCGGCAACGGCAAGCGCACCCTTGATTTTTTTATCAACAGCAAGAATCATTACTGTTTTGCCTTCGTTTTCAAGTTTGCTGATAGCATCTTCGTAAAAAGAAACTTCAAGACCGATATCCGCCATTAAAGACCTATTTCCCAAATACGCTTCAATCCTTTGGGATTGGATTTGCAAAAATCCTCGCAAACCCTTTCCAGAAATAGCTCGAAAATCTTCCAACTGATAGAGTTCGATTTTCTTTTTTACCACCTCATCTATAATCGCTCTATCAAGAGGATGCGAGGATTCTTGTTCAAGATTTGCGACATACTGCAATATCGCCTGCGCCAAAGGATGTTCCGACCTCTGTTCCAATGATGCGGCGAGATTAAGAATCTCTATTTGATGGTTATTATTGAATGAAACAATATTAGTCAATTGGGGCTTTCCTTGTGTGAGCGTGCCAGTTTTATCTAAAATAACCGTGTCTATTTTGTTGGCAATTTCAAGCGAAGCGGCATCTTTTATCAAAATACCTCTGCCTGCGGCGCTACCCGAAGAAACCATAATCGCCATAGGAGTGGCGAGACCGAGAGCGCAAGGACAAGCAATAATCAAAACCGCTACGAAGTTTATAAGAGCGAAGGTAAAAGCAGGAACAGGTCCGAGAAAAAACCAAAGAAAAAAAGTCAAAAAAGCAACAACAAACACCGCAGGGACAAAATAAGAAGAAATAATATCAGCTAATCGCTGAATCGGCGCTTTAGAACCCTGAGCTTCCTCTACCATCTTGATAATATGGGAAAGTACCGTGTCTTTGCCAATCTTGGTTGTGCAGAAAGTGAAAGTCCCGAATTTATTTATGGTGCTACCTATAACCGCGCTGTCAATTTTTTTATGAACCGGCATTGATTCTCCGGTAATCATTGACTCGTCAATCTCTGAATCTCCCTCGGTTATTTTCCCATCAACCGGTATTCTTTCTCCAGGTCGGACAATTATTAAATCACCCACAATAACATCACTAATCGGTATCTCAATTTCTTTTCCGTTCTTTATGACCTTCGCAGTTTTAGGCTGTAAACCGATAAGTTTTTTGATGGCTTCCGAAGCTCGTCCTTTCATCAACACTTCAAAATATTTTCCCAAAAGAATTAGAACGATAATTATCGCCGATGTGTCAAAGTAAATCGCTGGTGTTATTCCTCCTTTTGTGAAGAAAACAGGGAAAATCGTGACTGCCACGCTGTAAAAATACGCGGCTAGCGTCCCGATAGCAATTAAGGTATTCATATCAGCGGTGCGATATTTGATGAGAAGTTTAAGTCCACTGTAAAATTGAGAACCAATCCAAAATTGCACCGGAGTGGTTAAAATTAGAAGAATCCAGTTGTTGCTTAAGATTTGCGGAACAAAAGAAAACCATTGCGGAAAACTGCCTAAAAATACAATGAACGAAAGAATACCGCCAAAGATAAGCTTGCGTTTCATAATTTTTATTTGCTTCTCCCGCTCAACTTTTTCCTTATCCAAGATTTCTTCCGCCTCACCCTCCTCTTCAATCGGCTTGTAACCGGCATCAGTAATAACTTTGAAGATATTGTTGATATTTATCAGAGATGAATCAAAAACCACCTTTACGCGACGATTAGAAAAATCAACATCAGTGTTTTTGATGCCTGATAACTTCTTGATAGCACCCTCAACAATCATCGCACAATGAGGAGAATCCATGCCTAAAACTTTTATTGAAATTGATTCAATGTTTTTGCCGGCAATTACCACTTCCTTTTCATTGATTGCGGTTTTGACAGATATGGATTTTTCTCTCGCATTCACTTCAAGATGGTAACCCACCGATTCAACGATATTTGCAAGGTTTGATTCAGAGATGACATTTTCATCAAACTCAATAAGAACTGATTCCGAGGCAAAATTGGCCGAGGCCAAACGCACACCAGCTGTTTTCAGAAGCACACGCTCAATCGTTGCAACACAACTGGCGCAATGCATCCCGCGAATTTTATATGTTTCTTTTTTAATGATATATTTTATTAATTTATAATTTCTCACACTTCAAACAAGTTTTTATTTGCGAAGACTTGAGTTATGCATCCAAACCATATAACTTCCAAATATCCACGCAAAGATAAAGACATAAACCGCACCGAGGATAATACTGCCAAAACTTCCCCAGACAAATCCTGGCAATATTTCAAATAAAGCATGATGAAGCTCCGTACCGACAACAGTGCGCCACGGAAAATACCCGCCGATTAGGCATATGATGTAAACGACTTCACCACCAAGCACACACTTCCAAACATATGGTTTCAATGATAGTCTTTCCATTTTATTATATACTATTATTAATAATTTTAATTCAAGTCCTTCTTTTTGACCTCAAATTCTTCCTTGTCTATTTCACCCTTGGCATATCGCTCTTTCAAGATATCGAGTGCGCGTGAGCTAGACATTGAATTATTTCCCCTAATCTCACGCGCAATCCACATAATAAGAATAATGAGCAAAATCCAGAAAGCAATCATCATAATTCCACCCCCAAACCACCCCATTATGTTTCCCGCGCTCCATCCTCCATAATTGTTATATAATCCATACATCATAGTAATTTTGATTAAATTTATAATTTGGTTAATAAATCTCTTTGACTATTTTTGAGTTAACTTGTAAATCTTCAAGATTTCCGCCGTCGCCTTCTTGTCTTCGCCATGTTTCATCTGATATAAAACATGCGTACTGATGTGATTTTCTAAAATAATATTTTTTACGCCAGACAAAGCTTCGCGAACCGCTTCAACCTGTGTGATGATATCAACACAATATTTTTCTTTCTCGACCATATCCTGAATACCTCTAATCTGTCCCGCCAGGATAGAAAGGCGACACTTCGCATTTTTCTTTACACTTTGCTTCATAATGACAGTATACCCTACAGGGGTATACAAACGCAAGGTCTGGTTATTAACCTTCTTTAATCAGATGGTGCGGGTAGCGAGAATCGAACTCGCGTCTCAACCTTGGGAAGGTCGTGTTTTACCACTAAACCATACCCGCATTATAAATATATTCCTCTCAAATAACTCAAAATAACCTGTCAAACCATCCAAACAAAGATTTCCAAAATCCACTAAACGAGGTAGTAGCATTTTTTGGAGTACTGGATATTTCATTGTCAATGATTATTGTTACTGATTCCCCTTCTTTGACCAGACGGAATTTATTTCTGATTTCCGCTTCAATACCCTTATCGGTTTTCAAATAGTCCACAGATTTTGCCAGATTATTTTGTCTTTTTTCAAGTTTTTGTAATTCACTTTTTTCGCGTTCCAAATATTCTGCGCTCATCTGCTCTTTTTTATATACGCCCCATAATGCTTTGAGAAAAAACGCCAGCACGATAACAAGCGCAAAAATAGCGAATGGAGAGTAAATGATTTTCTTATATGTCTTTTTCTTCTTAAAACTAAACATTGAAATATATTGTCTTTATAGTATACTATTGTCCAATATGTTATTCCACCAAAATACACAGAAAGCTCTGAAAATCGTCATGATAGTAGTGGGAGTATTGATTATCATAAGCATGATTTTGTGGCTTATGCCGGGGCTAATGTACTAACATTCATCAATCCAAAATTGTCCGCTCTATTTCCTAATCCGCCCTCATCATCTTTATAAAAACATCTTGGGGAATATTGACATTGCCTTTTCCTAGAGCTTCCATTTTCTTTTTGCCCTTTTTCTGTTTTTCCCTGAGTTTCATCTTACGAGTAATATCTCCTCCATACATATGCTGTGTCACATCTTTTTTCATTCCCGACATGGTTTCTGACGCAATAATCCTTCCTAAAGCTTTGGCTTGAATCTTCATGGTAAACATCTGCCTTGGCAAAATCTTGTGAAGTTTCTCAACTGACAATTTCGCTTCTTCATTCAATCGTTTGCGAGAAACTATGCGACAAAAAGCCAGCACCGGCTCATCTGCCACCAAGATGTCAATGCGAGCAACATCGGCTATGCGCAATTCTCCTATCTCATAAGAAATTGAAGCAAAACCGGATGATATGCTTTTTATTTCATCAAAAAAATTTCTCATAAGCTCGCGAAGAGGCATTGTTAAAGCAAGAGCCATTCGATTTTCACCAAAATTTTCTGTAGAAGACACTTCGCCTTCATGGTCAAAAATGGATTGCATGATGACACCTATATATTGAGGCGGAGTGATAATTTTCATATTAACCAACGGTTCAAGAACTTTTTTCACCTCATGGTCTTCTGGAAAAAGTGATGGTGAATAAACTATGACTGTTTTTCCATTCTTGAGTTCAACATGATAAGTGATGCTTGGAATAGTTATAATTAGATTTAAGTTGAACTCTCTGCGAAGTCGTTCGGTGATGATTTCCAAATGCAACATGCCTAGAAAACCAGAGCGGAATCCCCTGCCAAGAGTTCCCGATGATTCTTCTTCATAAGTAAAAGACGAATCGGATAGACGAAGTCTGCCTAGGGCCTGACGCAACGCGGTAAAATCATCTTGACTTTCTGGATATATAGAAGCCCAAACTACAGGTTTTGGACTCATATATCCATGCAAAGGAGGTAGTGTGTCGTTCACTGATGCTACAGTATCTCCAACAGAAGCTATGCCCGGCTGTTTTATACCCGTCACAATATATCCAATCTCTCCAGCGCTAAGAGATTCCATTGGCGTATCATCTGGGGCAAAAATACCAACCTCAAGAGCTTGAAATTTTTCATTAGACACTTTAAATAAAAGATTATCATGTCTTTTTACACTGCCACTTACAACTCGCACATAGACAATCACTCCTTTGTGATTCGAATATTGAAAATCAAAAACTAGAGAGCGAAATCCTTGGGTTGATTTTTCTTTTTTATGTGATGATAGATTTCCTATTTGAACATCATCTTTATCTTTTGGTGCGGGGACTCTTTCAATAATCTGATTTAGAAGATGTTCTACCCCTTCTCCTGTTTTTCCAGACACTCTTATGACATCTTTTTCTTGACATTGTAAAAGTGCACAAACTTCATGTAAAGTCTCGGTAATACGAGCTAGAGGAGAGTCTATTTTTGAGATAACAGGAATAATAGTAAGACCTGATTCACGAGCCATATTGAGGGTAGTGAGTGTTTGAGCTTGAACGCCTTGTGTAGCGTCTATAAGAAGAATAGACCCCTCTACGGCCTTTAGAGCGCGCGATACCTCATATGAGAAATCAATGTGTCCAGGAGTATCTATCAAATTTAATATATATTCTTGACCGAAAGTTCCGTTTCTTACAGAGACAACAGTGGGAGTATATTTCCACTTCATCCTAACAGGTTGCATCTTTATGGTTATTCCTCTTTCGCGTTCAAGCTCCATGCTGTCCAAGACTTGCTCTTGCATTTTCCTTTTTTCTATTGTTTTGGTAAATTCAAGCATTCTATCAGCAAGAGTGGATTTGCCGTGGTCTATATGGGCTATTATGGAAAAGTTGCGGATTGACTGAGAATTCATATCATCACTCTACAATGTTTCCTGGTCTGGCACAACAATCTTCGCTTGCCAAATCTTATGATGCAAAGTTGCCCAGACTTCTCTTATTTCTCTATTTTTAAGAATAATCAAAACAATAATCCCAACAATAATTCCTACGATGCCGGCACAGAATCCTTGTAGAAAAACTCCCCATGTCTTTTCCAAAGTGAAGAAAATATTAAAGAATCTTAAAGAGACAAATGTCACATATCCCATAATCACCGATGAAAAGAAACTCTGGAAAAGAACTGTAATAACCGGTTTGGTAAATCCACTATAATCTTTTTCAAAGACATGCCAGAGTAGATAAGTATTTAGAAATACTCCTAGAGAATAAGCGAGGGGCAATACAAGAACACTTGTGCCTGGCTCTCCAGAAACCTTGAGAAGGTCTTCTAGAAAGAAAGCGAAAATTGGAAAAGCGTAATATAATTTGGTCAAAGCATATCCCAGAATGACCATAGCTACAGAGGAAAAAATACTTATCATAAGCGGTTTCATTGTCTTTCCTTCAGCATAATAAGCGCGAATAAATAGAAGTATAAGACTTTGACCGACAACAGATACAATAAACAGAGCCAGAGCGGCGGCAGTGAGCCGAGTGTCCGCCCAATCAAATTGCCCTGCTCCATATATAACACGGACAATCTGGGCCCTAAGAACAACGAAAAGTACAGTGACAGGAATAGACCAAAAGATAATATGTTTGGCGGATTCTATCATCTTAACAAGAAAACCGTCCCTCTCTTTTTCAATAAATAATTTTGAAAGAGTAGGAAAGATAGCAGACGAATAACTGACTCCAATAATCGTCAGAGGTACCGATTGAAGATTTAAAGCTAGAGTAAAAATAGAGATAGAGCCACCACTCATGAGAGACGCTAGAGCGATAAGAAAAAAAGAAGCGAGTTGATTTGAAGATAGGGCAAGTGTTCTCGGCAAAGAGATTAGAAATATACCTTTTACGGAAGACCAATCAATATTAAGACGCAGTCTCGGAAACATATCTTTCATGCAAATAAAAGGTATTTGTATGAACATGTGAAAAAAAGCTCCCAGGACTACTCCCCAAATCAGACCATATAAACCGAAAATAGGATAAAAAAGGATAATCCCGACAATGATTCCAAGATTATAGACAAGGGGACTTAAAGCATAGACAAGAAATCTTCTATACATTTGAGTGATACTTGAGAAAAGATTTGACATTCCTAGAAAAATTGGAGAAAGTAAAAGAATGCGAGTAGCTATAACGAGTTCAGGAAAAGAAACATCATTGACAAAACCAGGAAGTAAGATTTTTATAAGTGGCTCAACAAAGAAAAATACAACAATACTTACGATTATAATAACCAAAAAGAAAACCGAGAAAACATTGTCAATAAATCGTTTACCTGAAGAAATGCTGACATTGACCTTATCCAAGAAAAAAGGAACAAGAACTGAAGCGGAGACAATGGAAGCGATAGAAACAAAAATAAGGTCTGGAATACGAAAAGCGGAATAATAAATATCAAGAATATGACTGGCACCAAAAGTGTAAGCCAAAAGTTTATCGCGCGCCAAAGCTAGAATCTGCGAGAAGAAAGCGAAAAGAGCCAAAAGATAAGCCGCTTCATGAAGACCAATAATCTCCTTGCTGAAAAAACTCAAAATTCTTTTGACCATATTTGTCTAATCGCCTAATTGACAGGATTGACTTTTGAGGAAGTGTTTTTTTCAGTGACCGGGAGAGCTTTGCGCTTTTCTGGTTTGTTGTCTATGGGCGGTTTGGCGTCAGTAAAAGGAGATTTGCCATCTCTAAGATTGGAAAGAATAAAAGCTACTTCTTGATTGTCAGGATTTGATTTGGCAAGTTCTTCAAATTGGGTTATGGCGTCTTTATTCTGTCCAAGTCGAGCGTAAGAAAGACCAAGGAAATAGCGCGCGTTGGCGTATTGACTATTGAGTTTGACCGCCTTTTCTAAAGCAATTATGGCAGAGGAATAATTTTTGTCATTGTAATGCAGAAGCCCTAGTTGGAAAAAAAGAATGGGCTCATTGGGATTTAGTTCGGTAGCTACTTGAGAAGATATGATTGCTTCTTTTATCTGTCCATCATTTAGTTGAATCTGTGATAGAAAATAAACTGCTTCAGTGTAATTGTTTTTCAATTGTAAAGCATTACCTATAAATTGTTTCGCTTCGGCAGATTTTCCTTGAGAGCTCTCAAGACGAGCGAGATTGAGATAAATTAGAGGATTATAAGGATTGATCTTTAGGGCATTCACATACGCGCTTTTGGCATTTTCATAAGCATTTTCCATTTTGAGAGCTACTCCAATTTCATATACACGAGCTTGGGCGACATAGTTGTAGTAATTTGAAGAATCTACAGCTATAGCGTCATTGGTATATTTTACCGCTAAATCTATAAGTTCTTTTATATTTTGGACTTTTGCGGAATCAGGCGTAAGAGAAGGATTGCTTACTGATTGATTCTGTAAATCCTGCACCAAAGAACTAATTTTTATAATATTAGTCTCTGATAAAGCTTGATAATACACATCGGAAGTGTTCCATGCCAGAGCTTTTTGAAATTTGGCTTGAGCATTATCAATAGATTTATTTACATTCAGTTCTTTTATGCCTTTCTGGAAAAATGCAACAGCTACAGTTTTTTTAACATATACTCCAAGCCATAAAATCAAAAATACAATAAAAAGAGAGATAATAATTGGGGTATATCTGCGAGCTTTTGATTCTTTCATATACCCAATCTCTTTTTCATGGAGAATCTCTTCTTTTCTAAGCATTGCGATAAATAAACCTGTAAAGATGAATGTCATAAATAACAACATGAGAGATGGTGTATATATGATATTCATAATCCAAAGAAATGAAGCGGTAAAGAAAGAAGAAATAACCATAAACTTGCTAGAAATACTGTTTTCTTTTTTAAGTATGCGTATTCCATCGCGAACAAAAAAGACTAAAAACAAAATCCATAGAATAGCACCAATAAAGCCCTGAGTAACAATAAATGTCGGCAATGTGCCAAAACCATTGACAAATTCAGAATTCCAAAAAGAAGTGGAGTTTATTCCTATCGGCTTGAAGCGTAAAAATTGATATCCAAATCTATTAGGTCCAGCGCCAAAATAAGGAGATTCTTTTAGAGTATCAGACGCCACATCTAGCGTCATCTGCCAAGGAAGAACAACTTCTCTCTGTTCAACATTCAAAGCTCTAGCCAAAGAGCCAGAAAGCATGTCGCCTTTCCAGATACACACAATAGCAATAACAAGAATAATTAAAGAGAAGAAAGATAATCTAGAAAAGAATTTTTTGAGACCATTCCCTTGAGGTACTCTAGTATAATATTCATAAACCATGACCGCAAAGATAATCAATGCAAAAGCTCCCCAGATAAGTCCAGAATTTATAATAAATAGGATGCTAGCAGATATAACAAAAGTAATAATAAAAAGCAATTTCATTCTTTTTCCTATAGAAAGAAACTTGATTCCAAAAAATGAAATCAGTCCAACAAACCCAGAGATAATGGCAAAATCGTACCACCTGCCAACGACAGTGGAAATGGCTGATGATAATATGCCTAGGGTCATAAAATCATATCCTCCTATAAACCGAGCTATATGGAATAAAGCAAGAATAATAAATGATAAGAATATAGTCACATATATATTAAGACTTATATCTTTGCTTTTTGTCACAAGGCGCGTGACAAGAAAAGAAACAACAAACATTAAAATAAGGAAACTGGCTGTACCCGATTCAAATCCTTGCCCAAAAACAGATTTTGAAATATTTGAACTAAAAAATGAAGAGATAGTAAGAGAAGCCATAATAGCTATGGCCGAGTAAGCCAGAGCATGATGAGGAAAAGAAATGGTCTTATATTTCAAGGAAGAAACGCTATATAAAATGCAAGAAAGAAGCACACCGACACCAATGACGACATTCTTCACCAAATCAAGCGGGGTATACGCGGAAGGAATAAAAGCCAGTGGAGCCAAAAATACGGTGACTAAAAAAACATATGTTGATATTTTTTCAAGCAAATTTTTTCCACCTGTTTTCACATCCGATTCATTTATACTACTTGGAAATCTGTTTGTAGCATTTTTGACTTCAAAAGAATTATCATAATGTGTTGTTGGTAAATTCATATTTTTGTGTATCACAAAATTAATAAATGATTAATGTGTCTATTATATCAGAAACATCATAAAGCAAAAAGCTCCCTTTTTGAGGAAGCTTTTTGATGCGACATGTCTATAAGCCGAATTCTGTATGTTATTCTCTTAAGCGCCGGAAGCGCAAAGGATAACACGACAACCATTTATCTGGGATTTGTCTTGCGACAAACCTCAAGCGGCACTCCCGCCGACAAAATATACAAATCGAAGTCTTGGTAAAATCGGCTCGCATCCTTGCTCCCGCACAAGCTCTTTTTTTCTTCCGGCAAGCGTCAGAAAAAAAGACTTCTGCGGGACGGATACTCACACGATTTTACTTAAACAAATAGTTGGACACTCTGTCGACGGGCACGGCCTTGCACCGAGATAAGGATTTTGCCGTTTCACTCCCACCAAAGGGACTCGTCTCTGTTCGCACCTCATACCTCGCGGTAGACGGGCGTTACCCGCTATCCTTCTGCTATATTTACATACAGCCGGTGTTCGGACTTTCCTCTATGTAATAAGCGATAAAGCTTGGTACACAGCGATTGTCTGGCATGTTTATAAACTATACCACAGTAATATATAAATAGAAAGAAGCGAGTAGCTGGAATATGTATTCCGAGAAAGCGGAAATTTTCTACTGAAAATTTCCTAATCCTCGGCCTCTTCGGCCTGCGGACATTCTCTCCATACATACTCCAGCTACTCGCCTTATTCCTCCTTTTTGTGCGCTCTCACATCCACTTCATAACTTGTATTTTGAGATTCAAAGAAATTGACAAGTTCAAAAACATCAGTAGCCGTGGACATCCATTTTGCTGGATTTGTCACTTTGTAATGACTAGGAAAGCCAAGCTCTTCTAGGCGACGGTCGGCCACATACTTTACATATTGATTTACATAGTCAGCATTTAAACCAAGGATACCATTTGGAAATAGGTCTTTGTTGTATTCCACTTCCCTATCAACACCTTCAATAATTATTGAGCGAATGTCATTTGCGAATTCTTCTGTTAAAAGGTCGGGGTTTTCTTCCAAAATATTATGAATAAGATTGATGCCAAACTTAAGATGAAGACTCTCATCTCGCAAGACCCAGTTTATCATAGAGCCAAAATTGCGAAGTTGTTTCCTTTGACGGAAAGACAAAGCAACCATAAAACCGGAATAGAACCATATGCCTTCCATAACAATATTTGTGGCCACCAAATTTCTTATAAAATCTTTTTTGCCAGAAGTAGTGCTTACATCAAGCGATATTTCGGTCATGCGCTTCATGTATTTATTTATATAATCTTCTTTGGCTTTCATTGATGGAATATTGAGATGGTGCTGATATACTTTTTCTCTATCAAAAGGAAATGTCTCAAGAACATATTCAAAAGCTATGCAATGATTTGCTTCTTCCCACATCTGTTTTGCCAAATAGAGATGACATTCTGGACTCTTAAGATACGGATAAATGCCTAAAGAGATGGAACGATTGACAATAAGTTCAGCGGGGTTGAAGAATGCCATAAGAAACTCCACAGCATGCCTTTCGTCTTCAGTCATTTTTTTCCAATCATCTAGGTCTTCTTTTAGAGCGATTTCGTGTGGAAACCATGTATTACGAACAGCTTGATTGTATAAATCATAAGCCCATCGGTATTTTATCGGATGCAAACTTGTATCTTCTGGTGATGGTTTTCCTATAAGCATGGGTGTGAAAAATTATATTATCTTATAAACTAATAATCACAAAATATTTGCTACTGACAACTGTCGCACTGTGCTTTCTCCGCCGGGTCAACAGGACAAACATTGGTGAAAGATTTTGAATTTACTTTTTGACTGGAAGTAATCATAGTCGGTTCTTTGGTTTGGGAGATAGAAATTGAAGAAAGGTCGGTGAATTTATTTGGTATCTTTGAAATAACTGACGATTCTTGTCTTTTGATTTCAACTTTTTCTTCAATTTTCTTTTCAACTGCATTGATAGCTCCTGAGATATGAATAAGGGTTGAATCTTTGGATGGAACAGATTCTAAGATAGTTGGTGAAGTTTTATTTGAAACAGAAACTGGTATAGATGCGGAAACAGATGATGGTATTGGAGATATAGATGAAATGATTGATTCTGATATAGGTTCTATTTGCACTATATCGGATGTCATAGCTCTAGCTACAGAAGCAAATCCTATTTTACCTAGTTTTTCAGCTTTATTAACTTTTATAGTACTCTGCTCCGCGGTATGACGCGGTTTCATATGCAAATAATAAGTAGATTTTAATCCTTTCTCCCACGCCGTCATATATATACTCATAGTCTCATCTATATCTCTGGTTTCAAGATACATATTTCTTGATAATGCCTGGTCAACCCATTTCTGGGCTCTAGCGGCGACTTCTATATATGCCAAAGGAGATGTTGTGAAAGATGTTTTATAAATATCTTTTATGTATTGAGGAATACTTGGAATAGCTGAAATGTCGCCTTGATATTCTATAATATCCTCTCTGACTTTTTCCCATATTCCCATATTTTTTAAATCCTTCACAAGATTGTGATTGAGGTCAAGATATTTTCCGGAAATTTTATTCCTAGAAAAAACTTGGGCAAAACGAGCATCAATACCAGGAGTAGTGCTAGCCACAAGACCAATATTGGCATTTGGAGCGACAGCCATGAGTGTGGCATTCCTCATGCCTTTTGCCACTTTCTGACGAAGAAGATTCCAATTTAATCCTTTGTGTCTGCTTTCACGAGTTACAGAGACTGGTACGCCTCTTTCTTCTTCAAGTTTTTTTATACTATCAATAGGCACTTTACCCTTTGACCATTCCGACCCTTTGAAATTCATATATGAACCCCGTTCTATTGCAAGATTGGCGCTTTCGTCTATTGCCATATAACTTACAAATTCAAAGATTCTATCAGCAAAATCCCAAGCATGTTCGCTATCATAAGCCATACCTAGTCGTTCTATAGTATCGGCAAAACCCATAACACCAAGACCAACCGCTCTATTTTCTTTGTTTGATTTATTGGCTTCAGGAATAGAAAGAATATTTATATCAATAAGATTATCAAGCTGACGAATAGCTAAACGAACACTTTCCTCAAGCCGACTCCAATTGACCTCTTTATTATTGACATGAGCGGCCAGATTTAGAGAAGCCAGATTGCATACAGCTATATTTTCTTTGTCTTGTGGCAGACAAATCTCTGTGCAGAGATTGGACATATGTATAGTGCCAGTATTGTTGTTCAATGCGCGAAGATTTATTGCGTCTTTCCAAACAAGCCAAGGATGAGAAGTAGTCTGAAGAGACACGAGAATCTGACGATATTGTTCTCCAGCAGGGACTTTTCTGAAAGTTCTCAACTGACCTTTTTCAGCTTTATCCACATAGTATTCATATCGTTTGGTAAATTGCTGACCGTACAATTCATTTAAATCCATAGTTTCGGCGGGGTCAAACATATACCAATCCTTGCCTTCTTTTACTCTTTTCATAAATTCATCAGATAAATAGACAGCGGTATTTGCAGTTCTCATTCTTAGATAATCATCTCCAGCATTATTTTTCCAATCCACAAATTCTGGAAAATCTATATGCCAATTTTCCATATAGAAACATAATGCGCCTACTTTCTTTCCACCTCGTTGTATGGCGCGAATAGCAGTGTCTATTATTTTTGCAAAAGGAGTGGGTCCGCTTGAATTCCCTCCGAAATTTGAGAGTAAGGGCGAACCGGTAGCTCTAAGCTTTGTGATTGAAAGACCTATTCCTCCAGAATCTTTTGAGAGCATCATTATATCGGAAACAGTCTTGGCAATATGTCTCATATCGTCATGTATTTCAAGTAGAAAGCAGTTTGAAAGAGACGGTTTGGTCGTTCCAGCAGCGAGATTCGTGGAACCGCCAGCTATATATTCATGACGAGACATTTTGCTATAAAACTTCTTGGCATATTCTGTAGGATTTTTCTCATTATAAGAAAGACCCATAGCTATTCGCATGAAAAAGTATTGCGGAGTTTCTAGTGGTTGCTGGTGAGTATCTTTCATCAAATAGCGATTTATGAGACCATCGAGACCAGCGTATTGAAAAAATTCATCACACTCAACAGAAAGAGTATCAGCTAAAATCTCAAGATTGAACTTTGTTTTCATGTCTGAATGGAGTTTATTGTTCTTTATACCCTCTTCTATATATGAGATAAAAGAATCTTTGTGTTTATTCTTCAACTCTTCTGGATTATCTTTATCATAATCTCCAATAACATGACGGTAAACTGTCTTTAGGAGCAGTCTAGTGGCAACTTTATCAAATTCAATATCTTCTTTTATATTTTGAACTGCCGCATTGATTGTGGCTTTGTCCATCTCATCTGTAGTGATGCCATCATATAGCGTGAGATTCGTTTCTGTAGCAATCTGTGTAACTTTTGAAATGGGATCTACGAGACCGACACACGCTCTCTCTATGGAACGATTAACCTTGTCAGCATTATGAAGTTCTCTCGTACCATCGGCTTTTGTTATGAATATGGGCATAAGACAATAAAATAATTTGCTAAACTTTTACTAAATTCTACAAAACTTTTTGCAAGTAACAACCATTCTACTATCTATGTATATTTCTGCCAAGATTAAAAAAGAAAAATGAGTGGATAAGTAAAGAAAAAATGAATAAAAAAACAAATTAAGCAATGAAAAATTATTTAAGCAAGACCAAATGAATGTACTTAAAATAAAATTGGTAATAAAAATGCTTTCAAAGCTTATTTAATACGAAAATTACTTGAAATCAAGGATACCATTGATTTTGAGAGAATTTTCTTTGGTAAAACCAGCGTTTGTTTCAAGAACATATCGGCTTGCTTCTGGCGGATAAAATACTTTTGGAAATGTGTCGGGAGAGATATTTGATTCTATATGAGTAATTCTGTATTCCTCATCAAACCAGATAATATCAATGGGAAATTTCATATCTTTCATCCAAATACCGTACTTGTCTGGCTTTTCAAAAATAAAAAGCATAGCGGAATCTTCTGGTAAAGATTCCATACCACTTAATCCTTTCTCTCTAGTGGTAGGTGTGTCAGAGACAATGATAGAGATGTCTTTATTATTCAAATAAAATAAGGATGGTGGATTGATTGTTTGATTATCTAGTTTCTTGATTGATAGAGTCGATGTAGTACTCTGTGAAAAATCATCAAAAAAACTTGAGAATAAGAAAATTAATCCTAAAAATATAGTTCCGACTAGGGTAAGTAAGAGCGTGGATGGTTTCATCTCATTTTAAGTAATGATATCACAAATTTTAATGTGTCCACTTTATGGGGTACGGATCATTGGCGGAAGGTAAGGGATTTGAACCCTTGATACCCTTTCGGGTATACCACCTTTCCAAGGTGGCGCACTAGACCGCTATGCGAACCTTCCTTATTATTTTCTAATCTCTTTCTAAATTCTATCTTTTCTTTTTTATAACATCCTTCTTGATAATCTTATCCACCATCTTTATCTCCTCATCAAGACCAGAAATAACATCAAGTTTCTTAGCTTCGGAAGATGTAACCCACTTGTATTCTATAGCGTCTTTGTCAAGTTTGACTATACCAGAAACATACGGAGCATAGTAGCTCAAGACTAATACTGGTATGCCATCAGGACGAATAAAAGTGATGTCTAGTAAGTATTTTACATCTCCTACCCTAATATTTACTTCTTCTTTTATCTCTCTCCTCAAGGTCTTTTCAAGAGAATAGTACCACTGAATATGAACATCTTTATGGGTATGTGGGGTATTTATGTAATCATCAATAGTCAATCCTCCACCAGGTACAGTCCATTTATCTGGAAAAACTTTTTTATGCGGACTGCGTTTAGTTAGAAGATACTTGCCTTCCTTATTATAAACAATACAGGTAACAGCAATACGATGAGATTCTTTATCTTTTGGTATTATCTTAATATTTGCTTTCATATTGATAATGTAATGTATGAATCATTATATATAATATCACTATTGTTTTATCTTGTATGTTAATACCCCCCTCCGCCGCCACCGCCTCCAGACCCCCCGCCACCAAAACCTCCAAAGCCACCGCCAAATCCCCCACTTCTTCCGCCTCCTCCAATCCACCACGGAATATTTTTGCCTTTTGCAACACTTGAATGATATGCCTTAGAGACAAAAAAATCAAAAAATAAACCAATTATAATAAGAACAATCGTCCATATTATGCCTATAAAAATAAAACTGTAGACAAAACCTATAATGATTCCAGCAATTCCTCCGAGTACTCCTCCAGCCCACCAAGACTTTGACCTGCCTAGAATACTGGCAAGCCATATTGGTATAAATAAAAGAAAATAAATAATGACACCCCAATCTCCATCTGAATTTCCTGCACTATCTTGCGAAATCACATCTACCTGACCATTGAGAGTATTGATAATAGCTGTCACAGCTTCATTGTACCCTTGCGCATAAGCTCCTTTCTTAAAAGCAGGGGACAAAATATTTCTATATATAGAGCCCGCTTTGGCGTCTGTGATATATGCTTCAAGACCATAGCCAACTTCAATCCATATTTTTCTTTCATCTAAAGCGTGGAGAATCAATAATCCATTATCTTTTCCTTTTTCTCCAATTCCCCACTCCTCAAAAAGCTTTACGGCATAATTCTCAACCGTTTCATCGCCAAGAGTTGTGACAGTCACTATGGTTATTTCATCTCCGTTTTGTTTTTTAAAATCTGATAAAACAATTTCAAGTTGACTCCTTTGTTCAATAGAAAGAATATTGGCAAAATCATTTACAAATCCAATGGCTTTTCCAGGACTTGTATATGCATGAAGTGTTATCGGTAATATAAAGAAATAGAAAAAAGCAAGAAAGGTAAACAATGATATAAAGAAAAAAGGAATCACAGCTATGCGCAAACTTGCCATGATTCCCTTCTTCATATTATTATATCTGGACTTTAGGAGCTTTTTCTGCACCTTCTTCTGCGTTGAAGTATTCACGCTCTTCAAAACCAGTCATTCCAGCAATAATAGAACTTGGAATTCTCATGACTTTTAGATTATAGACCTTGACAGCATCGTTGTATCGTATGCGTTCTACTCGTATGCGATTCTCCGCGCCCTCAAGTTGAGACATAAGTGTTTGCACAGTCTCCGAAGATTTGAGTTGGGGATAATTTTCTGTTATGACAAGAAGTCGTCCAAGAGCGCTCTCCACTTGATTAGCGGCTTTTGCTTTATCTTCTGCTGTTACTGCTCCAGAATATTTTGTCCTAGCGTCGGCGATAGCTGTAAATACCGCTTGCTCCTGCTTCATTATTCCCTTTACTGACTCTACAAGATTTGGAATAAGGTCAAAACGACTCTGATATGTAGTCTCTACTTGTTTCCACTGCGTATCTGCAGAAATATTCAGAGTAATCAA
>Ga0209542_10005382_pt1 | contig 25560 bp, 24 predicted proteins | sample RifCSPhighO2_01_FD_184028 | JGI IMG/M metagenome (GOLD analysis project Ga0209542, IMG submission 184028) | Soil microbial communities from Rifle, Colorado - Rifle CSP2_plank highO2_0.1 (SPAdes) (version 2) | ecosystem: Environmental > Terrestrial > Deep subsurface > Rock core/Sediment ...
ATTATTTTTTGCGCTGCAAAAATGCTTCATCTAAAAAAGGAGTTATGGTAAGGAAACTTTATAAGGCTTGTGCGGCGGCCCCGAAAATTCAGCGGATTATGTGGTTTAGCATCTTCTCGGTGGATTTTATAGCGGCTATTATCTGGTCAGAATCAATCCCGATTGTGCGAAATTCCTTGCCATCAATGCTCCATGTGATTGTGGTCTCAACAATTGCATCGGTATTGCCTCCGGGGGGTATTCGCACCTCATAATCAAGCAATTTTGGAAGCTCAATTCCACTATCCTTCGCGGCCTGTGAGAGCGCATTCATGAATGCGTCATAGCCGCCGTTCCCTTCAGCGGATTTTGAAATCTGCTTTCCGGAAAATTCAAGCACAAGCGATGCCCGTGGTTTCCCTTTCAGCGAGGATGAAATCTGCACATCCAAAATCTTGATCTTGCGCTCAATTTGGGTGTTCAGAACATCCGCGATTATGAACGGGAGATCCTCTGCTGTCACAATTTCTTTTTTATCGCCAAGGCCCACAACGCGCGCGAGCACGGCTTTTTTCTGCTCCGCAGTTAGCTCGATTTTTAGGTCCTTGAGGTTTTGCTCAATGCTTGCCCTGCCGCTAAGTTTTCCAAGCGCGTACTCACGCTTCCTTCCAAATCGCTCAGGAGTGAGAGGGTTTGCATACAAATTTCCTTTAGCATCGCCATCTGCGTGAATGCCCGCTGTCTGCGTGAACACATCATCTCCAACAATCGGCTTATTTGTGGGAAGCGCTTTTCCGGAAATTCTCTCGACCATGCGACCGGCTTTTACAAGCGCATTCTCATCAACTCCGCACCTAAGCCCCGCCTTGTCATTTATTGATGCCACGACTTCTGCGAGCGCCGCGTTTCCCGTGCGCTCTCCAAGGCCATTGATTGTGCAGTGCACTCCGCGTATGCCTTCGCTTAGAGCCATCAGTGAATTTGCGGTTGCAAGGCCGTAATCATTATGCGCGTGAAAATCCATGCGCTCAATCGGGAAAACCCTTGCCATTTTTCTGATATAGCCCTGCACCTGCAGAGGGTCAAGAATTCCAAGAGTGTCAGGAAGCAAAAGCCGGTCAACCTCGGAGCCTTGGAGCGCCCGCGCGAATTCGAAAACATAATCAGGGGAGTCCTTCATTCCGTTGCTCCAGTCTTCCATGTAAAGATTGCACTTTATCCCAAGCGAGCGGGCGTATTCAATCATTTCAACCGCGTCAGCAAAGTGCTGCTGCGGTGTTTTTCGAAGCTGCGTTGTACAGTGCTTAAGTGAGCCCTTTGCAAGAAGATTGATGCTTTTGCAGCCGGCATCATTTGCCCAGTCAATGCTCTCGCGGTTTACGAAAGCGAGAACTTCGACCCTTTCAAGCACGCCATCTTCTTTTGCCCACGTGGTGATTGATTTTACTGTTTCAAGTTCTCCCTCGCTCACGCGTGCGGATGCGACCTCTACGCGGTCAACTTTCACTTCCTTTAGAAGAAGTTTTGCAATGGCGAGCTTTTCCTCGCCCGTGAACGAGACGCCTCGGGTCTGCTCTCCATCGCGCAGTGTTGTGTCCATTATCTGAACGTAATCAGCCATTCTTATGCACCTTTAAGCGTGAAATTGAATTGAGAAGCAGCGGGAATTCACTGCGATCGTATTTGTAAATCCCTTCTGGAAGGCATGAAGGGTTTTGCCCTAAAAGGATTTTTAAAGATAGGGCACATTCAGCCCAAACCATAACGCCGCCTGAACCATTCCAAGCGCGAAGCGGGCCTATCCTCAGAGCCAAATTTGGGCTTTTCAGGAACCTTTTCTGCATAAAAGGTATGAATTGTGACATTGCCAGCCAGGAAGCCAAAAATAGGATTTCTGGCTTCAACATCGGCAAAAGCGGTTTTAAGGACACGAAATCCAAGAGTGTGCAACCTGCGCTCAAAAGGAACTTCCCCAGGTACTGCACCAGTTTTACTGCCTTCAAGATTCACAAGTAGCCTGCCATTTGGCTTTATCAGTTTCGCTATTTCTCCAAGGTCAGCCAACATTGTTTTTGAATTGTGCAAGGCCATGCTAGTATAAGCAAAATCCATTGATTTTTCACCGAACTTTTCAACAACCTGCCCGAAATGGCATACTTTTATGTTTGCTTTAATTTCACGGAATTCCCTTTCAGTAGTGAGATTTGTGCCAAAGAGCTTTGCGCCTTTAACAGTTTGGAGTGCGCCCAATGTGGCACCTTTTCCACATGCAAGTTCAACTACATTTGCAGCCCCATGAGTTTTGACATATGCAATCACTTCCTTTTTGGGGTTTATGCCCCCAAAAAGCCGAGTTGTAGTGGCCAAATCAGAAGTGTAATATTCATAGCGATGCTCAGAATTTTTTCGCCTGCCAGAGTATGCCCTTGCATCGGCAACTTGCTGTGCAATCCGATCTCTCATCACGCCTCCGCGCTTGTGAGTGTTCATTTTCCATTTCTGAGACATGTTAAAAATAAAGTGCTGCGCCCTATAAAATAATGAGCTTTGGGTTTACAAAATCTTCTTGAGCCTCTGCTCATCAAGCACCTTTTCCGAGAGGTATTTCATGAACTCGGCCTTGTAATTTACAAGCTCTTCAACGGTTCCACCTTCGAGGTATTCAAAAACCTTGCGAACGAACAGGTTGCTCCCTATAACATGAGGCATTACTACAAAATCAACGCCGCCCTCATAGAGCCGCAGCGCGTCCTTGAAGTAGTGCGCCCTTGCAAAAATCGCGGTCTGGGGAGAGACGTTTTTGAGGTACCTCACAAGTGAAATCGCTGCGCTCGAAAACGGCGTTGCAATGACAACAAGCCTTGCCTTTTCAACACAAACCTTGTGCCATATCTCGCGGTTGTCCATAGAGCCGTAAACTGCATCAAGCCCGTTGCCTATCTGGTATGAAACTACCTCAGAATCCGAATCAACCACTATGACATCGTAGTGCCTGTGCAGGGATTCTGCAATGCTCGAGCCAACAGTTCCGCCGCCGAAGACGACAACATGGCCAGAAAGATTTATCGGCACTGCCTCGAGCTTTTCGAGCTTTCTGTGCAGAAGATGCGAGCGCTTAAGCGGCATTATAGATTGCCCGAAAATGCGGTTTAGGAAGGCGTAAAAATTTTCCGAGTACGCAAGAAAGTATGGTGTTAGTGCCATTGAAAGCGCTATTATCATGATGATAAAAGAGTAGAGTCCCGGGGTCTGCTCGAGTATTCCCTTGCCCTGGCTTGCAATAACGAAAGAAAACTCCGAAACCTGCGCAAGGCTAAGAGCGACAACGAGCCCTACCCTTCCGCCATATCCGCTTATGACAGTGATCAGGTAGTATATCATCGGCTTGAATATGAAAACAATTCCCGCAATCACAAGCGCTAGAGCGATTGGGAACTGCGCAAAGCTCGGGGTTATTTGTATCCCAAGAGTTACGAAAAATATCGTTGCCAAAAAATCACGCACTCCGCGGATTTTGTGCAGCACCTCAAGGTTGTATGGAAGTGTTGAGAGTGCGACCCCCGCAACGAACGCGCCCACGGAAATCGAGAACTCGAGCATCGCCGAGATGAAAATGAACGCAAAAACAGAGCTCATTGCGGAGAGGAAGAGGAGCTCTTCGGATTTTGAGGCGAAGCGGAAAATCACGGGGTAGACGTACCTGCTCAGAAGGTATGCGGACACCATCATGAAGACGGCCTTGAGAAGGAGGGGGAAAATCGTTTCAACTGAAAGCGTGGCGCCGATGTTCTGCAAAAGAGGCAGCGCGAGAATTACCAAAATGTCCTGCATCAGGAGAAAGCCGATCATGATTCTTCCATGAAGCGTGTTGATTTCGTGCGCGTCCGAGAGGAGCTTGACGACAATTGTTGTCGAGGAAAACGCAACTATCATTCCAAGATACACCGATTGCTCAAATGAGAGAATTCCAAGGAAGTGGTTGAAGACAAAAACCAAAAGTGCGGTCAGCAGCACCTGAACAACCGAGCCCACAACCGCGAGCTTTCCAAATTCCATTAGCTTGCGCAAATCAGTTTCAACCCCGACCGAAAAAAGCAGGAACGCAACACCGAGCTCTGCTAGCAGCAGCACCTGCTCGGTTGTTGTCACCCCGATTGCGATGCCGGCATAAGAGAGGTTGAGGGCTCCAAGGCCGAATGGACCGATAAGTATTCCCGCGGCGATGTATGCGAGCAATGGAGGCTGGTTTAGGAGGCGCGCAATAAAATTTAGAAGCGTTGCCGCAAGCAAAATGAAACCTAAATCTGCTACAAGCGCCAATCCTTCGAATGCCAAACTATCACACTACCAGAATGCAGATGCATGTATTTATTGCTTTGCAGTTTTTTTCCCAAATTGGTTGCCTAGATGCCCAAAATCCATTTTTCCACGAGCAGCTGCACCGCCAAAAACACGATGAAGAGCAGCACAAGCCCAAAGCCCTGTACCCTTGAGATATGCCCCTTTTTCCCAAGCAAAATTATGAGAAGAATCATTGTGCCGGCCATTATGGCGCCACTGAGGATGGGAAGGCGCGGCTCGCGCGGGGTTATGGGGCTTATTATTGCAATTATTCCAAGTGTGAGCATGCAATCCGCTAGCACGTTGCCTAAAACATCCCCAAAGCCCAGCTCATCGTGCCTTGAGCGTGCCGCCTGTATAGCGAAATTTAGCTCCGGAAGGCATGTGCCTATTGCGATTAGGATTCCGAGGAAAAAGAGCGGGACCCCTGCAAGAACGCTTAGGGAAATTGCGGTGTCTGTGATGAACCCCCCGGTTGCAAAGAGCACAATGAGTGCAACTGCGAGAAGGGCGAACTCAAGCGGAAGGTTTGCGCGCTTTTTCTCAACACGGAATTTTGGCCAGTTTTTCCTGTCAATGAACATGAGGGCGACATAGCCAAGAAAGCACGCGACAAGAATTATTCCATCAAGGCGTGAGAGCGTTCCGTCAAGCAAAAGCACAAGCGGAAGAAGCACGGCCACTATGAAAATTCTTGCCTGCGAGAGCGCGTAGCGGTGGACCTGGATTCCGTTTGAAGCAAGGGCCACAAGCCCGATGATTAGGGTGAGGTCCGCTATGTTTGACCCGAATACTATTCCAAGGCCAAACGATGGGGTCCCTTCAAGTGCGGAATTGATGCCAATTGATAGCTCTGGAAGAATTGCGATTACTCCCACGAGAAGAAAACTGATTGTGAATTCAGGAACACCGAAATGGCGCGAGATGCTAACAAGGCTTTTTATCGCAAGGCGCGAGGCCGCGATGAGGACAATGAAAGCGGCAATGATGGAGAGGAGTTCTAGTAATGCCATGTCACTAGAAGGAATTTTCCCAAATAAATTCCTATCGATTCACTTTTTGCGGGTCTTTTCCAGCCAGAATTTTTTAAGCGCCGGAAATGTCCCCTGCTGGAGAAGATATGCAATGGCAGGAACGAAAGCGTTCAGGTATGGGTTTGGCGCGTTTATGAGGATAAGGAAATAGAGAACTAGCAGATATGTTGCAACTGCGATTATTCCCCGCCTGAATTTGCTTACTTCCCACGCCTTGTCGGATTCTACCCTTGCATTTCTTTCAAGAATTGAATCTATTTTTTCAATTGTCTTTGCCATGCAAATCACCCTATTTTTTTCCACTTCGCGCCCTGCGCGGTGTCAAGGACTTCAATTCCTTTTGCGCGCAGCTCATTTCTGATGCGGTCGGATTCCGCAAAATTCTTCTCTTTGCGGAACTTTTCACGCTGCGCAATCAAATCCAAAATATCCGCAGGTACTGAGTCCTGCGCTTTTTCGAATTCAAAGAAGCCGAAAATGGAATTGAGCTCTTTTAGGAAATCAACCGCTGCGCGCGCATCAGTTTCAGAGATTTTTCCGGAAGCGGTTGAAGAATTGATTTTGGACTGGAAATTGTAGAGCTCAGCCCATGCATTAGGGAGATTGAAATCGCTGTCCATCCATTTGGTGAAGCCCTTGCGCGCGGCCACTATAGATTTTGCAACTACGGAGTTGTTTACGCCGCCCCTTACTTCCAGAAGCTGAGCAATCGTATTGTTCCATTTTTCAAGGTTTTTTGCGGCTCTTGCAATCGCATCATCGTTAAAATCAACGCGCGAGCGGTAATGCAGCGAGGCAATAAAATAGCGGAATGCTTTCGGGTCGAACTTTGAGAGCAGCTCTGGGATTGTGATGAAATTCCCCAAGGATTTTGACATTTTTTCGCCATGCACGTTCAGAAACCCGGCGTGCAGCCAGTATTTCACAAAAGGCTTTGCCCCCAGCGCGGCTTCGCTTTGCGCGATTTCATTCTCGTGGTGCGGGAACACCAAATCAACCGCTCCGCCGTGGATGTCGAACTTTTTTCCCAAATATTTTGTGCTCATTGCGCTGCATTCAATATGCCAGCCAGGCCGCCCGTTTCCCCACGGAGACGGCCAAGAAGGCTCGCTTTCCTTTGATTTTTTCCAGAGCGCGAAATCCATCGGGTTGTCCTTTTCATACTTGTCGGTTTCCACGCGCGTACCTGTAACGCTTTTTTTCACCTTGACTTTTGCTAGCTTTCCATAGTCCTTGAATTTTCTAATCGCAAAATATACGCCGTCATCGGTTTCGTAAGCGAACCCTTTTTGTTGCAGCTCTTTTACCATTTCAATTATTTCTTTTATGTGGGCTGTGACGCGCGGCATCACATCCGGCTTTTTTATCCCAAGCTCATCGAGGTCTTTCATGAAAAGCGAAATGTTTTTGTCCGCGAGCTGAAAAATTGTGATGCCCTGCTTATTCGCTTCCTTAATCATGTCATCGTGAACATCCGTAATGTTCACAACATATTTTACGGAGTAGCCGCTGTATTGCAGATAGCGCCTTATGATATCAAATGCGGTGTATGTGCGCGCATGGCCAATGTGCCCGGGACCGTATACAGTCGGGCCGCACACGTACATGCCAACGCCCTTGCCGCTAATGGGCCTGAATGTTTCTGTTTTGCGCGTGCGGGTGTTGTAAACTTTGAGCATATAATTACCAGAATAGTAATAGCAGGCAAATTAATATATTTGAAGGCAATTGAGTTTTACGGATACCCATGAGAAAATCTATGAACCCGAGGGCGCCAGATATGAATAGCACGCTTGGTGGAGGAAGGCAACTTGAGTTTCCGGGAATCGGCTCTGCAAACCCAAGAAAATCTGGCATCCGCCGCCAAAATCTGCTTGCAAGGCTTGAAGAGGAGAGGCAACCTCTCCCCGGGTATATTTTTAAAATCAGGAGAAGGGCGCAATTGGCCAAAAAGTTGGATGAAGTAAAGACCGAATTGGGGGCATTAAAGGTCGTGGATGTTGAGACCCGCTCAGACAGGACAAGGCTGCTTCACGAAGAATATATATTAAGGGTTCTGCTTGGCGAGATAAAATTAAAGTGAGTCACTCATCATCCCCATCGGCAAGCTCATCATCAAGCTCTTTCATTTCCTCGAATTTCTTTTCCTGGTCGGTTACAAGCTTGTATTTTCCCTTGCGCACCTCAATTTCTAAGAGTTCGCCGCATTCCTCGCAGCGCACGAAATCGCCCTCATCCTTGTCATTTGCGACCTCGATTTGTTCCTTACACACAGGGCATGAGCATTTCAAGTAAAAAAACTCCGCAAATTCTTAATACTAGCCCTTAGTGGAACGATTTTTAAATTTTCCTTGAAAGGCAGAAAAGGCGGTTTTAAGCGTTTTAATGGCATTTTATGGGTCACGAAGCGGCTTAAATTGCCGCAAAAGCGATTGTAAGTATTGAGAATATGATAAAAGATATGGCTGCGAATACGACTACAAGCACGGCGTTTGAGAATGCGCCTGTGTCCGCTACAAGCTTTCCGATTTTTGCTGCGATGTAAAAATAGGAGGCTATTACGCCAAGGCCTACAAGAATTCCCATTATGAGAAGCAGCCAATGGATTAGCTGTGGGTTTGAGGCTATAGAATATGAAATCGAGGAAACTTCCTGAACCGATAGGCCCCTCTTCTGGAAAAACTGCGGGACCGCAAAAAAGAAAATCACTGACATTACAAGGAAGCCGAAAAAATATACGAGGTTGAAAACAGGGAGGGCGCAGAGCACCGGGCTGAATGTGCCCCTTGCGGATTTTCCCTTAAACCCCAAGAGAAGGATGTAAAATGCAATGGCAGAAATTACCCAAGTGAGAAGGGCGGGAATAACTGTGCGCACAAAAAAGCCCGCAAAGTCCGCCTGCACTCCGAACACGAACCAGAAAAAGAACTGCATGATAAATGGGAGCAAAAAGAAAATGGCTGCAACGCCCATATTTTTGTTCTCGAACTGCGACTTGACAAGGTTGCCTACGGGGTTCATTATAATCCGCAATAGTATTGGAAAAGGGGGTATTTAAGGTTTGGGAAGGGCTAATTCACAAAAAGATTATATATGGGCTTTTACCAAATATAACCATGAAGCTTGAACTTGAGTTCGGCAACAGATTGCTTGTAATCTTTCTTTTTCTCTGCATCGCTTTCACCGGCATTCTTTTTGCATCGGCGCAGTCAAATATTGGGATAATATACTTTGGAGCGCCAGCTCCAGGGGCGGTTCCAAATCCGGGGCACTCGAGCGTGGATGTCGTGGTTAACTTTTCAACGGGCCCGTGCACAGGCGATAATACACTGCAACAAGCAATAGACAACGGATGCTTTGCAGGTGCGAGCGGGCCACCTGGCGGGGGAGGAGGGGGCACTTGCCTCACGTATAGCACTCAAAATTGGATTCCGAATACCGGCGCAGATGTAGTTTCACTCCTGGATGGAACCAACAATTTATGCACGGATGATGCGGGCTGCACTTATAGGATATGGAGAGTTAATAGCAGCGATAAAGGGGAACTCATGGGAAAAAACGCTTTTCCATACAGACAGAAATCGGATAACACATGGCTTGAAGGCAGTTCTGATAATAGGTATGGAACACAGGGAGATTCCACCTCTACAAAAATTTCTGACAATTGGAACCAAATGAGCCTCTATGATGATGGGGCATTGATACCCGTTGGTGGTGGCGCCAATATAACAGTCCCTGAAAGCGATAGCCTTAATCAATGGATATTAGTGGACAATTCTACAAGTGATTATTTCATACTTTCAATATGCGACTTTTAGGGGGCACAACTCCAATGGCTCTTTTGAAAAATTCCGGCAAAATAGGGATAGTTTCAATTTCACTTGCGGTTGTCATTTTGGCCGTTTTTGTGATGGCCGAGGAAAATTTGGGTGATACGATAAATTTTGCCGCCCCGCAGCCCTCTAATATCCCAAATCCGGGGCACTCGAGCGTGGATATCGTGGTTAACTTTTCAACGGGCCCGTGCACAGGCGATAATACACTGCAGGAAGCAATAGACAACGGATGCTTTGGCAGCGTAACACCGCCCACTGGAGGCGGAAGCGAACTGGAATCCTGCAACACATACAGCACCCAAGGCTGGGCAAATCCGGAGGCAAGAAAGGTTACGCTAATGAAGAACGGGGAGAATCTTTGTTCGGATGATGAGGGCTGCACTTACAGGGCATGGAGGGTAAATAGCATTGACAAGGGTGAATTAATGGGCAAGGCGGCATTTCCATACAGGCAGAGAGGCGACAACGTCTGGCTTGAAGGGCGAAATGATAACACGGGAACAAACGGGAATTCTGTGAGCACACAAATAAGCGGGAATTGGAACGGCGTGAACATACTGGATGACGGCGCAACAGTAAAAATGAACGATGGCCAGTACGTAAATGTCGACACTCCGGACTTTGACCCAAATGCGTGGGTGCTCGGGGACAACTCCCTTGAGAATTATTTCATACTTTCAATATGCGACTTTTAAGGCCGAAGGCGCATATTTTATGAAGCACAAGGTGAAAAAATGAAAGATACAAAAGGAAAATTGTGGATACAAAACGCGCGCCTTGTGATAATCCTCTCCGCCCTTTTTCTTTTAATGCCTTTTGCTCTCGCAGCGCCAGTGGGGTGCTATGCGGCCAACTCATGCACGGGCAGTGATGTTCCGATATTTTCGCTTTCAGACTCTGAAAACGCCCACGCATCTCAGGCCCTTAGCGGCCCTAACTCATATCCCCTGAAGGTTTGCTGCCCGCAAACTGTTGGCACAAATACAATAGTTGGAAAGTTGTGCAGCGAGAACTATGCGACTGCAATAGGCCTTTCAAATAGCACAACAAACGCGCACGCCGCGCAGGGCGATGCCGTTAATTTGACATATGCACTAAATCCGGTGTGCATACAGGCTAGCAGTACTGCGCCGCAGCTTACCTGTTACTACGGCTCTGCGCCATGCAATGACAATGAATTGGGAGTGGCAAGGCTCTCAAGTTCCGAAAATGCGCACGTGGAGCCTTATGGCAAAGGCAATTACCCTATTTTTGTGTGCTGCACTTTCGGCGCCCCAACTTATACGTGCGGAAGCATTGTGGCGGGTTCATACTGCCGCTCGGGCGGATGCCCATCGCCAAATTACGCGCCCGTATCAGGGAGCTGCTCTGACCCTCTCGCAGCGTGCTGTGTGGACGTAAACCCGAATTTGTGCGGCTCTGTTCCCGGCCAGGTGTGCCAAGGCGGGCCGCCCACAAATGTTTGTGACCAAGGGTTTGTGCCGGTAACTGGCGTCGGAACCACATGCGCCACCGGAGTGTGCTGCACGCCTGAATTTGGGACAGTGACTGTTCATTTGAACGGCATTGACCTTCAGGCATCCGAGCCAAATGACTGGGCAACCATACAGTTTGAGAGAAATAACACGGACAATAACCTGCCCGTGAATTTCTCAATCGGTGGAAGCGCAACAAGGGGCGATGACTACCAGATATTCTCAAATGGCAATATCATTTCTTGCCCTAATGGCATTTGCTCTATTTTAATACGGCAAAATTTCTCAACCGCGAACCTGGATATACAGCCGATTAATGACTTGGTCAGTGAAAGCATAGAATATGTCACTGTGACTATCACTCCCGGAGCCGGATATACGCCCGAAAACCCGGACAGCATGACCGCCACAATCAATGACGATGACTTTTTGCCAGGCGAGCTGCCGGAAATTGGAATATACGCATCAGATGCTTTTGCAAGCGAAAATGGCCCTAACCCTGGAGTATTCACGGTTGTGCGCAAGCAGAGCGGCCCCTTGCCAGATTTTCCGGTAAATTATTTAATTGACGATACGGTCCCGGATGCCGCCAACCCAAACAACCCAAATATGGATTATGAAATCACACCGCCAGGAGCTGTCGTAATACCCGCTGGCCAGAATGCGACAACAATACTTGTAACGCCTTATGACGATTCCCTTTTGGAAGCGTCTCCTGAGTATATAGTCGCTGAATTGCCAAGCGGAGCTGGCTATACTTTGTCACCAGGCATGTCAAGGGCGGAGATTGAATTGGAGGACAATGAAAAGCCGATAATTATTGATTTAACTAAGGGCTGCATCACCCCAGAAATTAGCACTAACAAGCCGGAGTACGGGAATAGCCCAAATGAACTGATAAAGATCCGCATTTTGCTCAAGAAAAAGGATGTGCCAAAAGAGCCTTACACATACTCAATCAGGCACACAAGGGCGGACGGCAAGTCCCAGCTAATCACAAGCCTGCCGAAATTCACCTTCGCCGACTTCAATTCAGATGGCGTTGCGGACAAAACAATGACCATAAACTCCTCAACGCTCCAGACAGGCGTCTACACTTTGCTCCTCAAAGTGGAAAGCCCGGCATGCTCGCCGCGCAGCTCAACCGTAGGGATAAACATGGTAATCACCCAGCAAAAGACCGCGGTCCCTGAAATTCCGGCAGCATTTGCGGCACTGATAGCGATTGTTGTGATTGGGATAATAGCGAGAAAGAAATAGCTGCAAATCGAAAAAGCACTGGCTAATGGTTTAAGTGAACGTATTTATCTGCGCAAGAAGCTTCTTTGCCTTCGCATTCTTTTCAAAGTGCTTGCGCACGGGCTCAAGGAGTTCATTCACGTGCTTAGCGGTGGCGCTCTTGAGGTCCATCGGATGGAGTTTTCCGGAAGTGTATGCGCCCTCAAGCTCAGCGTATGAGGAGAATGAAACATTGCCGCCAAATTTCGCAGGGCGCTCAATTTCCACTTTCTTGAATTTTTCAAAAATAATGTATTTGCAGTACTCGAGCACGGGGTTATCTTCCACCGCTTTTTCAGGGCAATATGCCTTGGAGATTTTGCGCGAAACCTCTTCGGAAGAATCGGTCATGAAAATCGCAGAATCAGGGCGCGACTTGGACATCTTCATTGCGATTTTGCGGTCGATTCCTTCCGCGCTTGTTTGCATCTGCGAAAGGCCCATTAGCATGTGGTGGTGCACGGCAACCGGCTTTTTCCACCTGAACTTATCCGCCATCTCGCGCGCGAAAACATTTACCTTGCGCTGGTCCAGCCCAAGCTGCGCAATGTCGACATCAAGTTCGAATATGTCCGCCGCCTGCATGCAGGGGTAGAAAATCTGCGAGGCGTGAAGAGTGTCAGATTCCGAGCGACCCATTATCTGCGAGCAGCGAATCACGCGCTGCAGGGTTGAATTCGTTGCTATGTTCATGACGCGCGACCAGTATTCCTTTTTGCCCATAAATTCGGACGCCCAGATGAATTCTACCTTGCCAAGATCCATCCCTGCGGCTTTCCACACCTCGACCATATACTCCCCCGCGGCCTGTATCTTTTCCATATCGCCGCCGAATTTGCTGTTTGCCCATGCGTGCCAGTCCGCAACCCAGAGCCTGAATTTGCACCCTGCTTTTGTCATCTTGTTTACATTAATCGAGCGCAAAATCCCCTGCGCGATGTGAATTTTTCCGGATGGCTCGAATCCATCGTATGCAATAGGCGCCTTTTTGGTTTCAAGCAGCGTGCGCAAGTCGGCTTCGGTTATTATTTCCTCGCCGACCTCGCGGATTAGTGAAAGGCGCGATTCTATGTCCATGCAATCAAGGAAAAATAGGCTGAAAAAGCTTTTAAACGCAAGGAGGCAATATCAATAAATGGCTCAAATGCACATGCCAAGGCCCAGGGGCAAAAAGAAAAGGGCGGAACCTAATCCGGGAACATTGCTTGGGCGGGTTTTTGCCGCCGCAAAAGGCAGGCAGGAAGTTTCGGCAGAGACATTGCGAAGTGAATTTGAACCCTTAGACATTAGTGGCCCCATTTCAGTACTACGAAAAGAATTTGGCATGAAAATCGACAGCACATTGCTACGAAGGAGAGGAAAACCTGCAGCTACCGGGGAGATACAAACCCTTTATGTCGAGCCGTTTGCAAACCATGCAAAATTGCGCCCAGATAGGACTTATGGATGGGCATATTCAGATGTTTACAGGGGAAACATAATCCCGGATTTTTTCCGTTCAATAGAAGATGAACGCAGGATTACAGCAAGGCCTGGTGCGTTCCTGGAAAAATACAAGAGAATGCATGGAGAAAGTATATTTGACCCTAAAATACCCCAAATCATGCAATTAAGCGCTACAGAGTTGAAAGAGCAATTATTGGAGATGATTGAACAGGTAAACACTCCACAAAAAAGGGAACAATTAGAGCGGGAAGGTGCTGGAAAGAAAAATGGCAGGCTGCAAAAAGCAATGATGAATGCAAAGCAGGTTTTGGCAGGGCTTGACTGGCTCGAGCACAGGCACAGCATTAAAGTGCCTGTTGAAAGGGAATTGCTCAAGTGGATTTATGTCCATTCGCAGAACAGGGCAAAACACAGCAATCCAAAACCTTAACCCAATTAAACCTTTTGAATCATTGATTTGTTCTTATGAAACCAAAAACCATTCTCGCATTCGGAACATTTGATTTGCTCCACCCAGGGCACATTAGCTACCTAACGCAGGCAAAGGCGCTTGGGGAGAGGCTTGTTGTAATTATAGCAACCGATTCGAATGTTTTCAGGGTGAAGGGGATTAAGCCAGTAAACGGGCAGCAGGCGCGCCGCGAACTTGTTGCCGCGCTCGGGCTTGTAGATGATGCCGTTGTCGGTTTTGAAGATGACATGATGAAAAGCGTTGAGAAGGCAAAACCTGATATTGTGGCACTTGGTTATGACCAGCGCCCTGATGAGGACGCTTTAAGGGAGAGCTTTTCTGCGCGCGGGATTAAGGCGAAAATCGTGCGCCTCAAGCCCCACAAGCCGGAGATGTTCAAGAGCTCGAAGATAAGGCAGCGGATTGAAAGCCTGAAAAAGTGATAAAGCATGCCAAGAAGAAACCGCAGGAAACAAATTAGGAACATCGCGCCAAATGTATCTGGGGGTGTGAGAATAGTGCCACATGCTACGCCTAAACAAAAAACCCGAAAAGTAAATGAAGCGTTGCATGCACTTAGGCAAAGTGCCCGAAGATTTGATGAAACTGGAAGATAACAAGCAGTCAAGTTGCCACGCACTCCCATCCTAAAAATTTTATTGCGGAAAAATAAGCCTCGTTAATGTGCGGCGCTTCCACCAAACACTTAAAAAGGAAAAAGCGCTAATCCAATTGGAGTTGGCTGATTTGGTGGCAAAGCATGGTCGGGAGATTTTAGCGATTGTTCTGATACTGATTGCCGGCTCAATGCTTCTTAATTCCGGCATTTCGAAGCGGGAATTTTCAATCGATTACCCTTTGGTCAAGGCCAGCAAAACGGTTGAATTGTCCGATAAAAGGACAGAAACAATCCATGTTTCAAATCCTCAAGATTATGGGCTGATTGCGGCAATACCCAAAAGCCTTGCAGGCAACTCCGAAGAAATGGAAGTATATTTTGCGGGCTCAAAGGAGGTGTGGGCAGATGACCCAGTCATTTACTTTGAGCTGGGCAGCGTATCTGCCGCCATTCAAATCAGGTACAAGGCTAGAAGCGATACCGCAAGCATAAATTCCATCTTTCCTAAAAATTTTATTTATTCCCTGAGCGCGGAGCAAAAAAATGCGCTTGCAAAAGAATTGCAGGGCATTGCAGAACTCAACCTTGAGGACGCAAAAGCCAACGAGGCGGAAAATGCGCTCGCCGCAAAATTTGGCAAAATTTTTTCAAATCAGGGAAATTTTAGGGAAGGTGAAACGGAAGGCGGAGCGGCATTTTTCGCGGCGCCAGCAGGCCAGTTCAGCCAGGTGATAGCCGCCATTGATAGCGTAAGAGCGAAAACTGAAAGTGAGCTCGCAAAAACAATCCAAAACAAGCCAGAAACACACCCTGCACAGCCAATTCAGCAGCCGGCCCAAAATTCCATACCCGAAGAAACCGCACAAGCAGAAAAAAAGCGGCAGGAACTCCTGGCACAACACCCATGGCCAGAAGAAATAGAACTTGGAGTTACAGCAAACAACCCAAATCCCGCATTCGAATTTGACATGGTAAACCCAAAAAATATCCCGCTCGCAAACGGAAAATACATAAATAATTTTTCATTTCCTGACAGCGGCATGATATTGATTGACGGTCTGCCGCAAAAAGAAGCACCCACAAAAGGAATCAAGATAGAAATGGCGGACAACAACGGCAAGGAGCCATACAGTATGAAAATAACCCTAAACTACTCAGAATTAACTGCAAACAACAGCACCCTGCCACAGAAACTGCAAAAAGAAGTGAAAATAGATTACAAGCTATTTGAAGGCGGCCACGGCCCGGCAATAAAACTCAGGATTAATGTAAACGAAACAGGCGCCATCCTTGCAACTGACCAGCTCAAAGATGCCGCAGAGCATGTAAAAAAAATAAAAGGCTGGGAAGACATAATAATTGAAAGCCAAAAGGATGGAAAAAGCAGGGCTGCGTCCGAAATAGCGCAAGACGCGAAGAAAAAACTGCAGGAACTTTATTCAAAGCAAAAGTTTGAATACCTCATGATACTCGGGGATGACGACCAGATACCGATTCTGACTCCCGAGGTATTGGAAGGGAGCGCCGTGCTTGACCAGATGTTTTTTGCCGATTATACTGGAGATAGCGTGCCGGATGTTGCGGTTGGTAGGGTTCCAATGTCTGATGCCAAGAGCATAAAGGATTATTTTGGGATACGCAAGGAGTTCGGGCCGGAGCCAAAAATTGCAATGGCACTTATTCCTGATGACCTGAAAACAAGCATTGAGACGGTCCGCAAACTCATTGATGGCTATAAGTACCGCAACGAGCAGCCCCCAAAGGACCTAGTTAAGTTGTCGGAACGACTACAGAACCTTATTGAGGCAACAAATTCTTACAGCCAGGAAGAAGAGCAGCCCGCCAACTACACAACACAGAATATGCAAAAGGCGTTTGCGATATCCCCCTATGGCTATCAATTCGCCAATGGCGGCGCTGGAGAACCGGCGGTAGCTGGCGGAAAAATACCGATTTATGTGAACCCGACCAGCGAATTTCTCAGTGGGATTGCTGGCAATGCTGATGAGGTGGAAATATTTTCACATGGCCAACCGGAATATTTCTTTAACTTAAATATTGAAGATTATGAAAAGTGCAGCATCAGCCTTTTGCCATCACAAAATTCACATCCGATACTTCTTGGGGATGCATGCCACACAGCATCGGTACAAGGAAAGAACGCAATGAAAAACGGTGCACTTGCATATGTCGGATGCTACAAAGCGTGCTATGGGATAAAGGTCTCGGTGCTGAACTTTGGCAAGGACATAGGAATAGGAAAATCAGTCAAAGAAATCGCAGAAATCTACAGGGACAAAATATACCAAATATACTGGAAATACACGATTCTTTATGGGGATCCGTCAATTGTATTCCCGGTAAAAAGCCCGACTGTGAAAGCCGAAGGAAATACAATAACATTCCCAAAGCCGGGTGCTGAGCTGCTCTTGAGGTCCAATGCACTTTCTGACCCGAAAGCATGCATCCAAAACATGCAAAATAATTTAAACGCTAAGATAAGCGCGCAGGCAACTGACAAGCAAGGGCAAAAATATGTTACAGGAGAAATTGCGGCTGCAGGGGCAGGAACTTTGGAATTCCAAAAACCCGTAAATCCCGGCCAGATAAGCAAAATGAGCCTCAATGTGATTGCAGCAGGCGGGCAAATAAGCTCATACCCGATGACACTGCCGCGTGCGGATGCACAACAAAATATTTACATCGCGGCAGTTCCGCCAAAGATTTTCGGGCTGGATTACCAAGGTGCGGTGAACTTTTCATTTGCAATAGAAGATGATGGAAAATCTGCAAAAGTTCTCGAGCCGAAATTCACCCCTAAAGGGACAATAAGGGGCGCACTGGACAAAGGCACTTTCTCGCTGCTTGAAAGCATATATTCCCAGTGCTTCCTTACATCGGATTTGACATTTGCAAAAAGCGCATCCAACAATTTGTTCATTGACAGCATGGCAAAGCAAAATCCGACACGAATTTTAGGAAAATACCAACCAAGCCTTGAAAACATCAGGAAAGCCACTGTTATTTCAGGAAAGAGAAAATCGGAGGCTGAAATAGACAGAGGAAATACATTGAATGACCACACAATCACCATAAAAATTTCTCCAACTATTTCCAAAGAACTCTATGAAGGCGGAGCGCTGCAGAACGGGTTCGCCATAGAATTTTCCTGAAAAGCGGCTTTCGGGTGCGGAAACGCAACGTTTTTAAGAACCCCCGGCGGTTAATAAATATGGGCAAGGAAAGGGTTTCTGCTGATTACGGCCTCACTTTTGATGATGTACTGATTGTGCCGGCGGCTTCGAAAATCCTTCCAAAGGATGTTTCCCTTCGCACAAAAATAACCCCGAAAATTACCCTAAATATTCCGATTGTAAGCGCCGCAATGGATACGGTTACCGAGCACGCAACTGCAGCTGCAATGGCGCGCGAAGGCGGAATAGGAGTTATACATAAAAATCTCTCCGCGGAAAACCAGGCAGCGGAAGTTGAAAAGGTAAAGCGCGCCGAGTACTGGATAATCAATAACCCAACCACCATTTCCTCAACAGATAGCCTCACAAGGATAAGAGAGCTCAAAAGGGAATTCGGAATCAACAGCTTCCCGGTGGTTGATGGCGGAAAGCTTGTGGGGATTGTAACGAATAGGGACCTTCTTTTTGAGGAGGATTATAACAAGAAAGTTTCCGAAATAATGACTCCGCGCAAGGACCTCATTACAATTGAAAAGGAAGTTTCGTATGAGGAGGCTCGCGAAATCCTTCACAAGAACAGGATTGAAAAGCTCCCGATTGTTGGAAAGGACGGGCTTCTAAAAGGGCTCATTACAATTACTGATATTCAGAACAGGCAGAAGAATCCGAATTCACTAAAGGATAAGCGCGGAAGGCTGATTGTTGCGGCGGCAGTGGGCCCGCGCGATGATGCGCGCGTGAAAGCGCTTGTTGAGAAGGAAGTTGATGTGATTGTAGTTGACACTTCGCACGGGCACTCGAAGAATGTAATTGACGCGGTGAAAAGGTACAAGAAGGATTATGATATTGAAATAATCGCAGGCAACGTCGCAACCGCAACAGGGACAAAAGCGCTAATTGCCGCGGGCGCGGATGGAATAAAGGTCGGGATAGGCCCTGGAAGCATCTGCACAACGCGCGTGATTGCAGGGGTCGGTGTTCCGCAGATAACCGCGATTTTGGAATGCGCAAAGGCAGCGGGGAATGTCCCGATTATTGCTGACGGCGGGATAAAATATTCCGGGGATATTGTAAAGGCGATTGCTGCTGGCGCGAATGCTGTGATGATTGGCTCTTTATTCGCCGGGTGTGATGAAACCCCCGGAAAAACGGTGTATATGAACAACCGCAAGTTCAAGCAGTACCGCGGCATGGGTTCAGTGGGCGCAATGATGCAGGGGTCAAAGGACAGGTATTTCCAGTCACATGTTGATGAGGAGCGCAAATTCGTCCCTGAAGGAATTGAAGGCGTTGTGCCATTCAAGGGAAGGGTTTCGGAAGTTGTCTACCAGTTAATCGGTGGGTTGCGCTCAGGAATGGGCCTCACTGGGTCTGAAACAGTGGATGATTTGAGAAAAAACAGCGAGCTCATAAAAATTACTTCCGCGGGCCTGCGCGAATCCCACCCGCATGATGTGACGATTACAGAAGAGGCGCCGAATTACTGGAAGTGAATTTGGTGAAAGTCGCAAGATCTACTTCAAGGCATGCAGTACACATGCCAAATATTGCAGGATTAAGGTCACATCCACCTGAGGCGAAGAGAAAAATTGTTCCTGTGCAGTTCCGCTTACTAGGTTTCTTCCTGCAATGCATTCAGGCTTTCCTCAGGCACCCGCATTCCAATTCTACTATGGTAAGGGGCCAAATGGAAAAAGCAGAAGCGCGTATGCTAGGCGTGTTCTGGATGTGACAAGAGGCCCGATACAAAGAATCGCAGATCTCGAAATTCTTACCAGCAAATTCATGCGTCTTGAAAGCCGAAGATTCATATCTGAGTTTAAAGGTTTCTGACAAATGCAATAGGCAGTGAAAAGAACAGCCAACTGAGGCAAAAATTGCTTGGTACAAGGGCGAAAATAAATCTAAGGATAAAGGCCTTGCCAAGAAAGTGAGAAAAAACACTTTCAAAAAACCACCCCCACAATGTATATATACCCAAAAACCCTTCTATCAGCGTTAATATGGGCGCAATTAAGATACCGCTTTTCAAGCACAAGACAATAGTGCTGTTTGCAGCAATTGCAATAGCGCTCTCCATTGCAACCGCGGCGCTTCTTGATGTGGCGCCATGGATTACCGCAAAAATCCAGAGCGTTGCTGTGATTATGCTATGCCTTGCATTCGTTCTCAAGGTCACATTGCCAGAGGAGAAAAAAAGGATGGAAGAGGATGCGGAATTGAGTTTTCTCTCAAGCCAGAGCAAATTCCAAGATATTGTAGAGGAAGCGCCTGACCCTATTGTTACACTCGATAATAAGGGATTTTTCACATATATGAACAAGGCGGCGGAAAAGGTTTCGGGCTATAGCAGAAAGGAGCTATTGGGAAAGCACTTTGCGGATTTGGGAATAGTGGCGCAGGATTCGATGCCTCTTGCCATGAAGGAATTTGCAAAATCCATTTCAGGCTTTCCCGCAGGAGCGCCATATCACCTTGACCTTTTAAGAAAGAACGGGAGCGAATTCACTGCGGAAGTAAATTACCAGCCTATTGTAAAAAAGGGCAAGGTGGAAGGAATAGAACTCGTTTTTAGGTACTTTGGGGAGAAAAGAAAGGGCAAGGCGCAGAAGAAGGAGAAGTAACCCCAAAATAATCCCAATGAAACCCCGATTTTTAAGCTTTACACACTTATTTTTCTTTGGGGTTTTGCTTGGAGAATTTTACATCTGAAGAGCGCAAGGTGCTAACGCCATTTTGCTCTAACATGGATGGCGACATATTCGTTCTCACAAATCTTCCAGAAGTCGTTAAGGGCGCGCTTTTTTCCCGCTACAGCAGGAGCCCAAAAAGCCTTCGAAGGCTGCTGCTTGATGAGTTCATCAATGACAAGAGCACAGGCTTTAGCGAAATCGTCGCGCACGCAGAAGGCATGGGCGAGAACCAGATAGTTGCAACTCAGAAGGCGGAGGAATTCTATGACAGGGTGCTTGTCGGGTACGGGGATGACAGCGTAGCCGAGCTTGGGGGCGCGCACATCGCGTGCGAGAATGTGAGCAACATAGCCTCGAAACTGCTCGAGGATTCGCGCCTCGGGATTTCGCCGCTTGAAAAGAGCACAAGGTACATTTATTTTGATGAGAAAATTGAAGGAAGGTACAGGTATTACATCGACACGGAAATCATGTCTTCAAAACATGCGGATCTTTACACCCAAACCTGCGATTCGCTTTTTGATTCTTACGCAAAATTCATAGAGCCAACTAAAAAGTACATAATGGAAAAGTTTCCGCGCGGGGAAGAAACAGAGCGCGCATACAACTCAACCGTGCGCGCAAAGGCATGCGATATTTTGCGCGGATTTTTGCCGGCCTCAACGCTTACAAATGTGGGAATGTTCGGGAACGGAAGAAGCTTTGAGTACCTCATAACAAAACTTTATTCGGGCGAACTCTCAGAGCAAAAGCAAATCGCATCTGAAATGCACACCGAGTTCATGAAAATAATACCCTCATTTGTGAAGCGCGCAACGGGAAAATACGGCGACCCGACAATTAAGTTCATGGCGGAAACGAAGGAGGGCATGCAGCGGCTCGCGGATGAAATTTTTGCAGATGAAAAAGCTGGAATGAAAGAGGAAGTTGTGCTAATGGCATATGATAAGGACGCGATTGAGAGGGTTGCCGCATCTGCCCTGTACCCTTTTGCGGAAGTTTCTTTTTCTGATGTGAAGGCGCGCATCGCTGCGATGCCTGAAAAGGAAAAGACCGGAATAATTAGCGAGTATGTGAAAAGGCGCGAGAACAGAAGGCACAAGCCCATGCGCGGATTTGAGCACACTTATTACGAATTCGACCTTGTGTGCAATTACGCATCTTATAGGGATTTGCACAGGCACCGCGTGCTCACGCAGCAGAGGCAGGACCTTGGCGTGAAGCTTGGCTATGATATCCCGCCTGAGATGAAGGAAATCGGAATTGAAAAGGAATTCATTGAGGAAATGGAGGGCGCAAAGGATGCGCATGAAAAAATACATGCCGATTTCAGAAGGCAGAGCCAGTATGTTGTGCCGTTCGCTTACAGGATAAGGTGGAGCAACTATGTGAATCTGCGCGAACTTTATCACCTTGTAGAATTGCGCTCAACAATACAGGGGCACCCCGATTACAGAAGAATTGTTCTCAAAATGCTTAATGAAGTGAAAGCGGTGCACCCCTCGCTTGTTGAGCACATGAAATTTGCGGATTACCGCGAGTTCAAGGGGCTTGAGAGGTTAGAGTCCGAAAAGAAAATCGATTCCAAAATGGAGGAAGTGAAAAAGAAGTATGGCTAAATCACCTGCGCAGCACATAACTTTCACTTCGGAAGATGGTTTCATTATTCATGGGAACCTTTTGCGCGCAGGAAAGAAAGCGGTTCTTCTAATGCATCAATTCCAGCTTGACAAATCAAGTTACAGCAGCTTTGCGCAAAAGCTAAGTGATGCGGGATTCACCGCTCTCGCTATTGATTTGCGCGGGCACGGGGAGAGCGTTTTGCAAAACGGCAAAAGAAGGGATTTCAGGACATTTTCAGACAAGGATTTTCAGGACATGCTCCTTGATGCGAAAGCCGCGAAGGAATTGCTGCAAAAGGAAGGTTTCGAATTGTATGCCGCTGTGGGTTCAAGCATCGGCGCGAACACCGCACTTATGCAAGCATCACAGGACAGGGAAATTCAAAAAATAGTTCTGCTCTCGCCCGGCATGGATTATTTTGGAATTGAAATCACAGGCGCCGCAAAAGCGGTGCGCGCAAAAACGCTCATTGTTGCAAGTGAGGAGGATTCTTATTCATACACGACTTCAGAAGCGCTTGAGGGCATGATTCCGAATTCTGAACTCAGGGCGCTGCACAATGCGGGGCATGGAACGGGAATGTTTGACGGGACAAATCTGCAGGATGAGCTTGTGAAGTGGCTTTTGGGGTGAAAAATACGGACAATTGTAAAAAAATGGGGGATTTGGATGACATGGATAATAAGAGAAAACAAAAATTTTGAATTCCCAACTATGGATTTGATAGAAAATTACAACAAAAAATTCGATGAAGATGAAAAAGCCAACGCCCAAGACATGGCTATAAAAAAATTAATAGAAGAACACAAAGAAAACAACGAACTGCATATAATTCTTCTAAAAGTGGCTGCAATCAACTCACTTTACAGTACAAACATTTACAATACTTTTAAAATGGCAGAACACATTCTGAAATTGAATATTGACCAGAAGTTAAAAAACCCAAGTACCAAAATAGTACAAGAAATTGCAAATCTAGAATTTCCAGATAAAACAGGGAAAGAAATCAAAAAAAATATGTATTCATTCGCCACTAAATACTGCAACTGGCATGAAAACGACTTATACCCAATATATGACAGCTTTGTGGAAAGATTGCTGAAAGAATACCGAAAAGAATCAATAAATAAAAAGCCAGAACTTAATTTTTCAAAGCATAAATGGAAAAATAAGGACTTAAAAAACTACGATAAATTTCGAGAAATAATTAAAAAATTTAAGGAAAGCTTCAAAATAACAGATGAAGTTAACTATAAAAAATTAGACAAGTTCTTGTGGTATTATCACAAAGACATATTTGAAGAAAAAAGATAGTAGTGTAGACAGAAAATTCCGAGTATCATGACCGAGAGGTATCTATAAAAAACCAGTGCAGTTCCGCACCGGCACCGAGCCCCCTGCTCCCAAAGATTATTGTATCACATCGCGCAAAGCTTTTTCGAGGTGATTTAGTTGATGAGAAATTTTGAAAGAGGGAAAAATAAGAAAGATACGGGGCATTATGAGGAGAGGATGCTCGCGCTTCTAGAGGAGTACGGGGAATCGCGTTAAAATATGGGCATCTTTAGATGCCCTTAAATCGCGACATCAGAAATAATAATAAGTTCTGCCCAGATAATGAATAGGTATTCTATATGGCTACAAATCTTGCAAAAAGGATAGTGGTTGACAGGCGGATAATGGCGGGAAAGCCGGTAATCCGCGGAACAAGGATACCGGTATATGCAATAGTGAAAAGATTCGCAGAGGGTAGGACTGAAAAGGTCCTTGAGGACTACCCGCAGCTTGCCAAGGAGGATGTTTACGCCGCCTTGGAATATAACTAAAATTTTTGAGTAACTTTAAAAAGTAGCAAAAAAATACTCATTATTTTTACTTTTGCAGTTCAGTTTTTTTTCTGTGTTTTTCTAATGCTTTTGCAGCACCATATTCTGCATCCAATTTGCCAACTGCGATAGTGAGGGATATATTTCCAGGCTCCTTGCCTTCAATTGCGTTTGCAGGATTATTTCTTAATAAATTTTCATGTATTTCTCTAGCCACAATTCCCGGTTCAACTTTTTGCATAATTGCACACGCACGTTCAATTCCGGCAAATTTTACAAATGCCGCAATCCCGCTTGCAGGCGTGTTAAAAGTGCCACGGTATTTATCATCATACTGGGCAGAGTGATTTAGGATTATCTTGGCAAGAAATATCTCAAAGAGATTTCACCAAATGACACACAAAGAATCAAAACCGAAAAATTCATTTCACACCCCATATGCCTAATTGCAAAGGAAGATCCAAAGGATGAAGAGGAAACAAAGACAATTGAGAACAGCCCAAAATTCGGCAAGGCACTGAAGGAAATAGTGCAGAAGGGCGGATGTTTCAAGTATTATGAAAAGGGGAATGACAGCCGCCTAATAAGGAAGGGCGATAAATTTCTGTACTTCGGAGAGAAAGGAAAAAAAGAATTCGAAAGACTTGTTGCGCTCAATTACCCCATCGCAGAACTCAAATAAATACAATAATACGCTTCAACCCCCGACATGGGATGTTGAAGTAAGTTAGTATAGGGGGGTGTAGTATATAAGCATAATCTTATACATAATACCAAATTTTTTTAACCTGCTGGCAAACTTTTACAAAATGCCCAATTCAGAGAACCAATCCGCCCAGCACCAAACCTATTCCATAAGAAACAATTGCAGTGAGCCCTCCGATAAGGAGCATTTCAAGGCCTGCAGTGAACCAATTTTTTGCAATTACAAGTGAGCGCAGTGAGCCCACTGTGAAAATTGTTGCAAATGTGAGAATGAACGCAGCGGGAAAGAGTATGCTCGCAGGAAGGGGGTTGAAAAGTGAAATAACAAAAATCAGAAGCGGCAAAAAGCCGGCAACAATAAAAGCAACATAAGTGTACAATCCGGCTTTCACGGGATTCTTCGGGTCTGGCATGAGCCCGAGCTCCTCACTCATCATGGTGTCAACCCACACGGTTTTTTTGGAGGTAATTAATGCCACAAGTGCTTCCAGGTTTTTTCCGGCAAAGCCTTTCTTAGAATAAATCCGCCTTATTTCCTCGCGCTCGCCTTCGGGAAATTTTTCAACTTCGAATTCCTCGCGCTTTCGCTCTGCAAGGTAATAGGATTGCTGCGATTTCACTGAAAGAAAATTTCCAACAGCCATTGAAAGGCCGTCCGCGAAAAGGTTTGCAAAGCCAAGAACAAGTATTATTCCGGGAGCAAGCCCCGCTCCTGCGGCGCCTGCAACCACCGCAAAAGTTGTTACAATTCCGTCAAGCGCGCCATAAACCATGTCGCCGACGTATTCCCCTGCCCCGCCATTGTGGTGGTCGCTATCAAAGGCTTCGTGGGAGTGCGCTTCTTTTGAGGCGGCAAAATCATTTTCTGCAAAGGCTTTCCTAGCCTTTTTGACACGTTCCAAAGCCATTCGCAGAAAGTGGGATTCAAAGTGAATGTGAACTACCTGCCGCTGAAGCGGCAGGCGTCTTTGGTTTAGCCTGCGTAGTCTAGCATGGTTGCTTGTTTTTGTTCTGGTTTTTTTGAACTCCAGTGTTTTTGTTGGCTTTCTGTAACGTATTT
>Ga0209542_10005384_pt1 | contig 25553 bp, 19 predicted proteins | sample RifCSPhighO2_01_FD_184028 | JGI IMG/M metagenome (GOLD analysis project Ga0209542, IMG submission 184028) | Soil microbial communities from Rifle, Colorado - Rifle CSP2_plank highO2_0.1 (SPAdes) (version 2) | ecosystem: Environmental > Terrestrial > Deep subsurface > Rock core/Sediment ...
TCCTGTAGAAACCGAGTTATTAACGATAGCTATTAGAAACCGCCGACGCAGTCTAGCTACGCCGGCGGTGACTTTGATTATGTATTACTTAGAATTATAGTCTACTCATAGCTATCACCTGCTCTTCAAAAGGAGTTAAAGGGAAAGCAATTTGCCTCTGACATACTATTTCATTTATAGCTTTGCGAGTAGTTAGGTAGACATAGCCAGTTGGTGAAGCAATTCCCCACGGATCAAGAATTTCATCACGATACCGCTCTTGGAAGTTAAGGACCGCCTCCTCCGTCGGTCCATCAAATACTCCGGAGACAGGTAACTCATATGGAAGATGTTCTGCTAAGAATGTCTGCAATTTTTCCACCTCTGCCTGATCGTTATTTTGACCAAGACGCATAAATGACTTCAAGTACGGGTCGCAGGTAGTAAATGCGCCCAAGACTAGAGGCTGTGCAAGGTTAGAGATTGTTAAATCAACACTAGCACTAGGCGACATATATATGTTATTTGTGCTTGGTGTCTTTTTACGATGATTTCCAATTACTTGGACAGTATTGGTATACACACCCGGCGCGGTGGTGCTAGAAAACTCTATTGTGTACGTGACAGTGATTAGTTCATCAGCTGCGATAGTTCCCAAATTCAAGAATTCTTCGTGTATCAACTCTCCTGTTTCGTTACGAAGTAAATCTGATAGTACTGCGTTGTAGAGTGGCCCACCAGAATTTTCGACAGTAACTGTATAGTCCATCATGGCCGGCACGGTAGTATTAGGGAACGCTACTTCTTTAGTTAATGTTAGTTCAGAAGCCTTGGTTGTATTAGAGCCGCCACCGCCAGACCTGCGAACTACACCAGCTTGAATTACAATCGTGTCACTGTTGTTATCAACCACATCCTCATTTTCATTAGCATCAGCTGAGACAGTTAGTGGAATCGTGGTGATATTGCCAGCTGGTAATGAGTCTCCCACTGTAGCTCTATAAGTAACCTCACGGGTTTGCCCTGGTGCAATATCACCAATTTCCCACATTGCTCGAGTTTTTCCTTCGGGCTGTGTTTCACCTGGATTGTCATTAAAAGCGAGATGAGGGGTATCAAACACGTTATCCAAGACCACATCAGTGGCGGCAGTGTCTCCGAGATTTGATACCGTGTAGGTGTACTCCACTACTGAACCAGGCATAATTGGATTATCAGCTGAAGTTGCTTCCACACCTACCCACAAGTCTGGACGCCCAAAGGCAATATTTCCACCCCAATCACCAAAGATATCAAAGATGAGCAACGCCCAGTTTTGACTAAGGATGTTTAGGTTGGCAAGATTAGTGATATTGGCTGCTGCATATGCATTGCCGGTGTTGATGCTACCAGATTCAGTACCTTCAATTTTATTATCTCCAGTTAAAGCAAAGACTGAGACGTTGTTTTGAATGGTGGCTTGGTTGGTATTATTGGTCGTATAACTACCGCCACTTCCTTCAGCCGGAGCATTATAGACAGTAATGCCTTGCGGTGTCTCGCTCCACAACATGTTATCTGGCAAGCCAAAAATATCACCAGACCAAGTGCCGTGTACTCGAATCAAAATCAGGAATGAATTGCCTCCAATTAGATTTTGATTTACTTGATTAGTAACATTACCCGAGGCAGTGGCGTCACCAGTAGTAATATCTCCTCCTTCATTGGTATTAAGTCCAGTCTCAGCACCAACCTCAACATTGTTTTGAATATCAGCCGTATTATTATTTGCAGCTGATGTTCCCCCGCCCGCACCACTTCCAGCGAAAAGACTATTTAATAAGTCAGCGTTTGGCAAAATGATATCGCCATCTAGATCACCAAGATTATTGATAGATACTAGCAAATAGTTGGAGTCGACAATATTGGTATTAGCTAGATTAAAGATATTGGCTGCCGCGTAAGCATCACCAGTCGTGATACTACCATCGCCACCACCTTCAATGCTGTTTTCGCCACTACTAGCGCGCACTATCACTGTATTGTTAATAGTAGCAACGTTGTCAGTATTGGACTCATTTACAAAACCATCATCTCCACAAACTCCTGGCACACAAGGCGCAGTACTTTGTGAGGTCTCGGTGTCAAACACAGAAAAAAGATTGCGAACATCCAGAGAACCAAGGCCTAGGGCGGTAAAAAACTGGATTAGACCATCAGAATTTAGAATGTTGGTATTTACCAAATTGACAACATTAGCTACTGCAAACCCATCACCAGTTATGATAGTTGCATTTTCTGTGTCAGTTATTGTATTGTCGCCGGTTTCGGCTGTAGAAGTACCAAAGTTGTCTATTTGAGCAGTGTTGGTAGCAGAAGCAGTAAGAGTATCATCATCCCCAAAAAATTCTTCTATCGCCTCTTCAATCGGGGTTGGTGGTGTAGGATCTGTGTCGGTCGGCTCCCCCACCACATTATCTGTAATAGTGGTATTAGCTTCGTTGTCTAGCTCTAAGATTGAAGCGGCGTTGCCAGTCTCAATCACCGTCTCTTCTGGAGACTCGTCTACAACTTCAGCTGGTAACTCCTCAGCAGCACTGAACCTGGTCTGTAAAAATAGTGATTCGAGCATAATTGCTATGACAAGAAGTTTTGTCAGTAGAGCAAACAAAGTTCCTTTCTGGTGTGTTGTATACATATAAATTTGCTTTATGTAGATCCAGAAACCTTGGCCAGTAGTCGTAGCAACTCTTGTAGTAGTGATACCAACTCTTGGAGTCTAGATGACTCGGTATTGGCACTACTGTTTGAGGTGCTTGCTACAATAATTCTCTCAAAATCATCTTCATTAATTTGGGAGCTGTAGAAAAGCTTTCCGGTTGCACTTGTCTCCTGATAATCCTCCACCACTTTCCCATCTACCACTGTCTTTACAGAGATAGATGATGATTGATCGTCGCCATTACTTGATGATGACTCAACTGAGACATTATTAATTACCGTAGCTGCTTGTGTAGCAGGCACGATTGAGATGGCGCAGAAAAGTAGAATTCCTACTAACCACACGAATTTATGTATGTAGTATTTGTATGTCATATACCCTTCTTAAAGGCAGCTACCTTTTACTATTGTTGAATAGCGACCTTTATGAAGGGGGGAAGAAGACTTCCCCGCTCCATTATTTTGCTCGAAACTAGACTAGTTGCGAGTAATACGAGTGATATTTCGGTTGAGCACATTGGTGATAAGACCATCTGACTGACTTACGCCAGTTTCGATAGCTCCAGAAGCGGCACCATGTCCACCTTGGCCACCATTGCCACCAACTGCGGTGTTATCATCATCCATGGTTAACCACCACCAGAAGCTGAAAGAAGCTTCAGCGTCAGCATCACCACCATCACCTCCTTCTTCACCGTCGCCACCATCAGTGTAGTTGCGGCCAGTGCGAGCTGAGACTCGAAGGTCGTTTTCGAGACTAGCATCGTTGTCATTGGTTACATCAACATCGTCATCTGATCCACCAAAGAAGAAGAATGGGAAGTCGAAATCATCATCGTCATCGCACCCACATCCCTCTACTTCCGTCTCGTTATAATTGATGTCGTTGTCGATAGTACCAATAGCTAATGCGCCACCGGTGCTGATGTCGCCACCAACTCCACCGGTACCACCATTACCACCGTTTCCACCGGTAGCATCACCGTCTTCAGAATCGGCTTCACCACCGTTACCTCCCTCTTCACCATCGCCACCATCACTGTCGTTGCCGCCAGTACTGGCTCCAACATAAAGTGAGTTTGATACGGAAGCGCTGTTTGAGTTATTTACTGTGACATCGTCAGCGTATGCAAATGAAGCAAAGGAAAGTGCAATCATCGCAACTGTAGCTATACTAGAAATAGATAGTACTTGAATTGTTTTAGACATAAAATTTCTTATTAACTAAACGTTTAATTGATAATGAATAAATTGGTGTCTGCCACATAACTAAGCGGTAGCAAATACACATGTGCGGATTGATGCACGTAACCCACACAGAGAAGTGTTGTACTTGTGACTTCTCTGTGTGGACTACTTCACACAGATCTCACGTTATTTTGCGTAATGAGAATTAATTGAAATGAAGTTTCGAGTCGGCGGTAGATTGTAGAGGTGTCGAACAAATCTGTGACTAGATTCAGAGAGGAGGGAAATAACTTCTTGGTCAGAAATTTCTGGAAAGTCCATGTAATACGCTGCGGTGGTACCGCGATAGTCTCGATCGTCATTGACCACTACCACACTATCAACCAGGGCTGTGAGTTCACGAGCTATATCATGGGGAGCCACTGGTGTAGCAACGATAATTTTGTCTGGCCATTGTTCTTGGACAGCTTGAATGGCAGCCTTCATAGTTATACCGGTTGAAATACCATCATCAACGATAATGGCAATCTTATTTTCAGCTGAAATCGAAGGTTCGTTTTTCTTGTAAATTTCACGGCGTCGCTGAGCTTCAACTTGCTTTAGATACATTTCATAATTAAGCCAGCTACCATCAAGACCGCAGAGTCCACTTTCATAACAAACTGTCTCACCCGTCTCAGCAATAGCACAAATACCATAATCTTGACTCATAGGGTGGCAAATTTTTTGGACAATCATGATATCAAGCGGTAGCCCAAGTGCCTTAGCTACTTCAAATCCCACTGGTACTCCACCTTTTGGTAAAGCGTATAGTACAACATTATCTCCTCGGTATTGATTTAATTTTTGAGCCAGTCTCGAACCAGCTGCATGACGATCGAAGAACATATAATTGAGAAATTAAGACATTAGTAAAACCCCCAAACTTTAAGATTGTGTGCTTTTATATTTAATTGTCTTCTCGTTCTTTCTTCTATTACCTCAAGCCATTTGCTAATTGAATAACTGTGCGCAAACAGAGTGCAGGAACTTAACCCCACGTGCCTTTTTTAAAAAGGACTTTTAGATATTTTATTACTGACGTATGAATACTTGGTGAAGAGTGTGCCTCATACGACATAAAGGACTCTTTGCTAATGACTCATATAATCTTGAGGATGAGTACAAGAGCTCGTGCTTTCGTTTGTATTGTACTGTGGTAGTAATTCGCGACTGATGCCATATAATGGCGACGGTCATTCTGTGACTCCCCACGATCCAAATAGTGAAGAGCACACGCTGCGTTTTACGGAAGAACAATCTGTTAAAAATTTTGCCTGAAAAGTGAGCTCGGGGGTAGCTTGAGGCTGTCATTAATTTTTTAGAACAACACTTTTTCACTGATGTCAAAGGTAATGATGTACGGATGTTTACTTACAAGCCAAAATTATCTGTCTGAGTTTAAAAAAAGCCCGAAGGGGCATGAGGGTAACAACAAAATTGTTGTGATTTACGGCTCTGCATCATCCCAGAGTCGTCTAAAGAAGAGGGTCGAGCATTCAGCTAAACCGCTGTCTTCAAAAATAATACCAATGGATTCCTTTGGACTAAGGAGGATTAGAGCTACGTGATTGTTAAACAAAATGTACACCACCCTGTGCAAACGTTCGTCCTCATAGACACGAATGCGATGCTGCGTGCCTCGAACAGTGTCCTTTAGAACACTTACCAAATCAGAATCACTAGTTAGTAGTTGCGTTGCCACCCCACGACTAAATAACCCTTGCAGGAAGTCCTCTACTATTGTGTCGTCTAAGCATTGAGACATATGAAGGACAGACCCCATTATCTGTATTGGATACTTAGAAGTTAAGACCTCCTCAAAGATATGTTGGACATTACTCAGTCCTGTAAAGTATCGAAAAAGTGGTTTTAGTTTAGTTTCGTGCTTTAAAGCTTGTAGCTCAGGCAATAATTTATGTAACAATACTTCCTTCTCGTGTAAGTTAGTTAAGAAGCGACTAGGGCTTTCTGCCAACCACACAGAACCCTGCGGTTTGACGCAATGACTAAGTAATCCCTTTTTTTGCAGCTCTTCTACCACAAGCTGTGTGGTAGAACGGGGTAAATCTGCAGCTCGAGACATATCACTCACTGTCCCTTCACCTAATTGTAGGAGGGCTAAATATACCTTTATCTCATTATGCGGATACCCAAGCTGTTCTAGAGCTCTTTGAATTTGCATATAGTAAAAACATCCGGCTGGCAATCCCCAGGCTCGCCATGGGCATAATGCCGCCGGAACCTGGTGTTTTTTCTAGCAGTAGAATCGCCGCCGGCGATACATATTTAATGTCACATTCATTCCCTCGCTTAAGCTCGGGCATTCTGTGACAAACTAGTAAATATTACTAATCTGAGCTACTCGGTCTTTTAATTAATAAGTCTAATCTAATAAAATTATGCGCTTGTTATAAAGATTGTCAATGGTCATGAAGGGACAGTGGGAGCTTGTGGTTTTGTAGACTTTGGGGGAATCGGTCACTCTCGTGGATATTTTATTTGTTTCACTCATAAAATATCTCACTCGCTCGACCCCCACTCGCGGCGGCCCAGAGGGGCCCCGCCGCTTCGGTTCGATTCCCCTAGATTCTCACAACAGCAAACGGCCACTAAGCATTCGCTTAGTGGCCGGCTGTTGTGGACTATAGGGGAAATTTATCGAACCAATTTAGGGAATATTTAATAAAGTTTTGGGTGACGCATCAATCTTGCCCTATCCTGCAGCAAATTATTAGAAAGTAAAAATTGTTAAGACCTGTTTGATTATAGTTTGTTACCAGTGATAACAATACCTCTATACGCAAAGAACCTCTTGAAATCATTATAGGGAAGAAAAGCTCTTTCTTGAGATGAGTTAGATTGGTAGCCAGATGGGTTATGAATATAGATACCTTTTTCGTCATAACCGACAATAAGCACAAGGTGACCACCGCGCTTTGGCGGTATTGAGTTAGTGTGCCGAATACTTGGATGTACAGATGCAATAACAAAATTGCCTTTAGCCACTTGCTCTTTCAAAGCGCATATAGACAGAGCTGATATTGACCGAGCATCCAGTCCGTGTTTTTCACGAACATATATGCAAAACTCCTTATAGTGGAGTGGCGATATTGAAGCACCTGTCACTTTGAAAGCTCCGTATTGTGTAGCTTCTTTAGATAACTTAACAAGTGGGAGTGAGGATGCTTGGCTGTTATTTGTAGCAAGTATCATTTTAAAACAAGTGATACCACAATCACACCACGTCCACCTTTCGTACTCGTTGGGGTTTTCCGCTCCTGATTGTTGCCATTTTGGGTCAGTGTACAACTCTTTTTTACCTTCAATAAAATCTTCCACCAACTCGGCAGACATAAATTGAGAAAAATAAAGGGCTTCAATTCTTGCAGTTGGTGGTAGTTTTCTGGAAAAGCAAAGTACATCAGATAAAAACATTCTTATTCTATGTACAGGTACCGCGATATTCATTGTTTTATTCTACCCTAATAAGAGCTTTTTAGTTTCTGTTCTCGTTTAAAGCGTTCTATTGCAAGCTCAATCAGGCGGGTAATAAGTTCAGGGTACGATACGCCTGAAACTGCCCAGAGTTGCGGATACATACTGATTTTTGTAAATCCTGGAATTGTATTGATTTCATTAACAAGTACGGTCCCGTCTTTTTTCAAAAAGACATCTACTCGTCCTAATCCCTCACACGAAAGCACTTTAAAAGTTTTTATGGCAAGCTCTCTAACTTTCTCACTTACTTCTTCGGGTATCTTTGCAGGTATTTCTAAAACTGCACCATTTTGGTCAATATACTTTGCACTATACGAATAAAACTCTTGAGTTGGTATCACCTCGCCAATGCCCGATGCCTGTGGTTCTTGATTTCCTAACACTGCACACTCTAGTTCTCTCCCATCAATAAACTCTTCAATAAGTATTTTGGTGTCATACTCAAATGCTTCGGCAATGGCAACATCAAACGTTTGTTTATCTTTCACCTTGTTTACACCAACAGAGGAACCAAGGTTTGCTGGTTTAACGAAAAATGGAAGTCCGAGTTTATTAACGATTGCATCAAAATCTATATTTTCTCCCTCTTTAAAAACAAGAAAGTCGCCTATTGGTATACCCGCATCACGAAGTAGTCGCTTCATTACGTCTTTATCCATACCAACCGCTGAACCAAGCACACCAGCGCCTACAAACGGCACTCCTGATAGTTTTAAAAGACCCTGTATCGTTCCATCTTCTCCAAATGGACCGTGAAGTATTGGAAAAACAACATCTATAGACGTGTGAACATTGTCACTGGTTAAGTTCGTTAATTTGCCACCACTCTGGGGTATGAGGGCAACACTCTCCTCATTTTCTTTATTAAGTTTAATGAGTTTCGGGTCACTTTCATTAAGCAAGAATTGGGATTTGTTGGGCAGTAACCACCTCCCAGTTTTATCAATACCAATGAGCGATACCTCATATTTTTCTTTATCAATGGCATCTATAACGTTTTTGGCTGACTGTAGCGACACCTCGTGTTCGGCTGATTTACCACCAAATAAAATACCCACTCTTATTTTTTTGTTCATATATTCTATTATAAACAAAAGTTCTTACAACTAAGTTACTACGTCTATAGACTCATATTATATCAATAGGTGAGATCTTTATACTTGTGGACCCTAGGGGAATCGAACCTTACAGGTTCAGTACACCTTTTGGCTATATTCTCCTTACAGTCGAATCTAGCTCAAAAGCTTTTCGATTCCCACGTAAACAGTCTCCCAGACTGTTTACTCTAGAGTCCACAGCTATCGCTGCCATGGAAGCGCTCTACCAAATGAGCTAAGAGCCCGTGAGTTCGACTATTATACGGATGTAAATAAAAAAGAAAAGCAGCCTGGTGAGGCTGCTTTTTGTTGTTCGGTGATTCACCTTCAAGGTGTCGCGCCGGATTGTTTGTTGTAATCGGAGCTCAAGGCATCCAAAAGGATTTTTTGATCCGAAAAATTGGAGCGTTGGTATGCTTCCAGGTAACGGGCCAGTCGTTCTTCATCCAAGTTCAGGCTGGCGCAGTGTTGCTTTGCCACTTCCCGGGCCAGCTCATGGCGATTTTTGCTGGCGTTGGCAATGATCACCAAACTGTTGTATTCATTTACCACCTGAATAAACAGGTCAAGGTATTCTTCAATGTTCATGGTGTCTCCTAAATGGGTTTTGAAAGACTTGGTATGGCACAGTCACGTTCGATGATTTGTTTTTCATCAAGAAACGCAAACATACTGATTGGCATCTCAGTGGTGTGGCGAATGATGCAGCCACCAGAGATTACAAAGTAAAACTCGGTTCGTTCATCGTGAGTGAGCTTGTCGAAATCGACAATCTCGTAACGATGTTCTCCACGAGGAAATACCTGCACCTCTGTGCCGTTGCTGAGACTGTATTTTTGCGGCTTCTCTCCGCAGGCGGCGATGAGCATGCCGGCAAAGGTCAGCGACAGGATGATGTTAAGGTTCAATTTTTCCTCCGATTGTGGGGTTAAAAACAAATCTGACTTGAATTAAATCATTAATATCCGGTAGTGTCAATTTAATGACCTAGAGTCTATAAAGAACGGAATTTATAAAACCGGCCTTACAAACAACGTTTGCAAGGCCGGTTTAGTAGAAACACCTCTAACTACTCTACTCAAAGGTCACACGACGGACGTCTGCGCCTGTATCGAGCATATCAGCTTGCAGGAGAACCTTAGAAGGCTCTACAAACTGACTTGAATCACAAACTGCCTCGGTACCATCTAGTGACACACAAATACTCTCAGCGTCAAAGAAGAGTGGGAGCACGTGTCCTGGTGTACCATTCTCTTCGTATACCAAGTGCCAATTTCCCGCTGTAAATGGAGCTGGAACACTCTTAAGTAGGTAACCTGTGCGTTCAAAGTCGTATTCACGTTCTGGAGGAACTTCTCCTTGGAGACATTCAATCTTGGTAATTTTCCACATACCATCAACAGCGCTCAAGGTAGCTATTGCTTGGTAAGGAGACTTAATCTCAAATCCGCGGGCCAGCACCATAATTTGTGCTTCGGTGTCAGCTTTGAAAATTTCCTTTCCACCCAATCGTTCTGGCACGGTTAACTGACAGAAAACAGCATCCAAATCCCCTTCAGCTTTGTTCGTCTGCTTTTCTTGAATCATTGCTCGTACTTCGTCACTTAGACGAGTTGAGTTAATGAGGCCAGACTGAAATGGATCTGTGGTGGTACTTTTAGTATCAGTAAGCCACTGATCGAAGAACTCCATGGTTACATCAAGAGCATCTTCTTGTGGGATTTGTGTCTCTTTGACTTCATCCGTATTGTTGTCTGCCTTGTTGAATAGTGAGACAGCTACAGCAATAACAGCCAAGACTGCTCCACCAATAATTATAATTTTTTTTGTGTTCACAATTGAATTTTGTACCAGTTAGTAGTAAGGAGGTACGATTTGCCAAGTATAGCATTTTATAGTTATTGGTTACAGGCTTATGGTCATTCAGCTCCTTGTTAAATAGCGATTATGTGGTTTACTTTAGGTTGGACCTACATACAACCTGGAGAACTGCCATGATTGAATCGTTCCTTGGAATCCTGCGAGTCGGCTCAAAATTCATGATTGGGCTGTCTTTCTGTCCCCTGATGTATCCAGCCGTGCTACCATTTTGGGGCCAGGCATTGGATATAAAGCCGGCATATGCCCTCATCTTCAGCTTGCTTTCACTTTCTTACGCCAAGCTGGGTGAAAGCGCGATCATGGCCAGGTTCATGATTGTCTTCAGTACATTTATTTCTCAGGCCGTCGTGTTAGCAGTACTACTTCTGTTACTTGTCGCATATACAGCCTGGTTTGCTTTTGGGACTATTCAGCCGCTGAACTTCAGCACGAATCAAATCGTGCTTGTAATTACAGCGCTGATGACAGCAGTCTCAACCATTGTCGGCTGTATTGCGGTGTACGGTACTGTCATACCGTGGTACCAGTTCTATTTGAACGACCAAACTTACGAGTGAAATACTCGTCATCACAAAAAACCCGCCATCAGTGGCGGGTTTTGATATTTTAATAAAGAGATGGACCAGAGAAGATTCGGTCAGGAATCACTAAGTATATTTAAATTGGACCAGAGAAGTTCGTCCTGACGGTCACCAAGCTATATTGTTTCGTTTCACTCACAATCTAGCAGGTGCCGCGGGACACGCCTCGACCGTCTCGTTCCACTCGACATGTCTCCGGCGTTCGAATCTTCACGCAAGGTGCATTGGCAACAGAAGATTCGGTCAGGAATCACTAAGTATATTTGTTCGCTTCGCTCCAAATCTACTAAGTGTTCACGACCCTGACTCGCCGGCCCAAAGGGTCCCCGGCTCCGTCTTTCGAATCTTCTCTGGTCGCACAACGGCAAAGTCCGCAATACTTTCGTATTGCGGACTGCCGTATGTGGACCAGAGAAGATTCGAACTCCCTGCCTCCTCAGTGCAAATGAGGCGCTCTACCAAGTGAGCTACTGGCCCAAGAAACTAAAGGGTTTCCCCTCTAATTCCGCACTATAATACGAGTTTCCTTATTGTAAGTCAAGCGTTTCTGTGTTGTCTATAAGTATCCAAGGAGCTTTTGAATTGGCTGAGAAATTTGAACCAATTACTAGACCTTTGTTATCAAACTCTGTTGAAGCTAGGCTATCAGCACTTATTAGTACTGGTGCACCATTCTTAACAACTGGGTAGATAGTTCCGGCAGTGATATCGTAGATAAAACCAAGGCAAGCGGTACTAGTTACATCTTGCTGTTCACAGAAAAAGACAAAGTTTTTATCTGGAGACACTTGATACTCAATTTCACCAAAGTGGAAGCCTTGTGCCAAATCTGCTGTATCTACATCAAAGCCTGTTACTTCTGGGTTAAATGAGAGAAGATTTACACTTTCTCCATTGACTACTTCAAGCTGACCGTTGCTGTACGAAACAGTTGGTGATGTGACCTCCTGAATCGGGAGCTCGTTAGTTGGTTCTGGTGTTGAACTAACAGCACTTGCAACTGAGGCTGTATTTACTTCAGTTTTTGGTACATTAATAAAACTCGATACTCCTTCATTACTGGTAATATTTGCGTACAAAATAAATGCGGTTGTAAAACCAATAACGTATGAAGCTAGTACTATAGCTGCTCGTTCATTTCTTGTTCCTTCCATATACCTTTAATTATAACTTGTAAATCAATTTTTAATCGTAGTTCTTAACAGGTCGCTGTCAAAACCAAATGCTTGATAAGGGCGTTAATATCGAGTCCAACTGAGGCAGCAGCTTTTGGGTACAAAGACTCTGAAGTTAATCCCGGCAAGGTGTTAACTTCAAGGAAGTAAACGCCTTTGTCACTGACAATAAAATCACTACGGGAATACTGAGCCAAGTCCAGTACTTCATGAACCAATCCAGACACCTCAGCAATCTTGGCGCGATCACCATACGAGAAGCGGGATGGGCAGATTTCGGTCGTTTGGCCATTGTATTTAGACTCTGTGTCAAAGTACTGTCTATCTCTTGGAGTGATAATTTCTACAGCAGGAAAGACGTAGATTTTATCGTTTCTGAAGTCTTCAAGTGTCGCACACGTCGCTTCACGACCACGAATAAATTCTTCTACTAAAACTCGGTCACTTGTCTCCAGTGCAGAGCGAATCGCTTCTTCTAGAGACTGACCCGCTCTGATGTGCTCTACTCCAAACGATGATCCGCTTGCTACTGGCTTCACGATGTATTCTGGTCCAAATGAATCAGAAATATTTGAGCTAATAGTTACAAGCTCTTCCAAATCATCAGTTGAGACTTCAACTGATTCTGGAGTAAGTACATTATGGGAAGCTAGAGTTTTTTTAGTTAAATGCTTATTAAACGCTACTGCAGACGGAAAGGCACGGCTACCAGTAAAAGGAATCCCGAGGCGCTGTAATATACGCTGTACTTCACCATCTTCACCATATGTGCCATGAAGGGCCACGAACACGACATCAACCGCCTGGAGTGCTACCTCAGGGCTTTTGACGAGTCCTCTATCAAGCCACTGACCCTGTTTGGTAATTATTATATCTTTGGTATTAAAACCATTTTCAGCCAAGGCTTGCAGCACCACAGCTCCAGTGTTCATAGATACGCCATATTCGACACTTGGGCCGCCACGCAAAACTGCTACTTGGAGATGACTCATATGGCAATATTTTATCACACTTTGTAATTCTCTAGCAGTTGTTCTACGGTAACTATTCACACCCGCCCAAATACAAGGCATGGGCAAATGATTTTTTGTAGGCGTACTTGATGTACGACGGAGGAAAATCATGGGTGCCCATAACGCTGTAGTTGGGAGGTGTGTGGAGTTACGTTTAAAATTTCATTCGTTTACGAGCCAAATTACGGTAGTAATTAATGGCAAAACGGTGTGATTCTGCGTTAGCTAGCAAAATATCAAACTTATAGTTTCCCTCCATTTCAGTTGTTGCTAATATGCCCACAGCTTTATGTCGGTCGTCTTTTACAACTGCCGCAACTGGGATGTCTAAGTTCAGTTCTTTAAGCAAACTTTCAGCCGCGTTCTTCTGGATAATATTACCGTCTACCACAACGATATCAGGGAGTGGCCATTCGGTATGGGAGAACCGACGGCGCAATACTTCGCGCAGAGCAGCCGGGTCGTTCGCCTGGTTGAGACTTTTAATCTTAAACTTACGATAGTCACTTTTAAGTGCTTCGGCATTTTGAATTACCACCATAACACCAACCATGTCCTTGCCGGCCATATGAGCAATATCGTAGGCCTCCACCCGTGGTGACTTTGAACGCGGAAAAGCATGATCGTTCTTTACTAGGGCAATATCTTCAATGTGTTGGAGGGCAAACAACTTCTTCTTTAATCTTGAAGCCAATTCAAATTCCTCTGCCTTGGCAGCTCGCATCATCTCACGCTCAATTTCCTTAATGATGGTTTTTTTCTTACCTTGAAAAAATAATCCTAAATGACGAATGGTCATTAAGTACTCTTCGCGCTTATCTGGCTCCGGATAAAGACCGATCTGACGATTAAAATCAATCTTGCCACGAGCCATTTTGGTCTTCTCACTGCCAAGAGGTCGTTTAGTGTCATAAAATTTAAATAGTTTACGCACAATCTTTAGCGCATCACGAAGTAATAGTCCGCTTGGAAATGGTCCAAACTCATATTTAATTTCTTCTTTGAGAAACTTCTCACTAACATCACGTCCACGTACCACAAGTACCCGTGGCCACTCTTCATTGGTAATCACCAGGTGGTTGTAGCTCTTATCATCTTTGCTTCTTGTGTTATAACGGGGCTTGTGAGAACGAATGAGATTCGTCTCCAGGATAAGGGCCTCAAGTACACTTTCGGTCATTGTAGTGTCGATACTATGTGCCTCAGCTACCATGTTTTCGATGAGTTCTGAACGCTTATCCTTGAGGTCTGATGCAAAATAGCTCCGCACCCGATTTTTGAGTGAAGTAGCTTTCCCAATGTATAGAATCTTCTTTCTGGCATCCAAAAAGAAATACACCCCTGGTGTATCTGGCAAAATAAGGCCTTTTAGGTCTTCTTTGGTCATAAATGTGACCTTATGCTACACTATATTTTTAGAAAGCTCCATTTAATTTTTGCAGAGAGGTAAATGATGAATCAGTACGAAAAACTCATGCCTTTGGTTTGGTTTTTTAAGCTACATCCACTGTGGTTTACAGAGATTTGTAAGTCACAAAAATACTTGGATGACACAGTGTCACTTTCCACTGAACTCTGGGAGGATATCTGTGAGTTCATAGCTTATCGCAGACCAATAAATTAAGACGACCCAATTTGGGATGAAGTGCTTGTTAATCAACAGATGCTCCAAAAATTTTCACAACTGAAAAGGCTTGGCTTCTTCAATCAAAAACCGCCCTAGGGCGGTTTTTTTAGAACTCGTATAGATAGGTTTCTATAGTACGTGTTTGAGGTACTGGCCAGTGAACGACTTTTCAACATCAGCCACTTCTTCAGGTGTACCTTTGGCCACAATATCTCCTCCACCCATTCCACCTTCTGGTCCAATGTCGATGACATAGTCAGCCGACTTAATGAGGTCGAGGTTGTGTTCAATTACCATTACAGTGTTGCCTTGGTTGACGAGCTGCTGGAGAATTTCAATCAGTTTTTTGACGTCTTCATAATGCAGACCAATAGTTGGCTCATCGAGCAGATAAATAGTCTTCTGAGTGTGAGGCTTGTATAACTCTGATGCAATCTTCACACGTTGTGCCTCTCCACCAGAGAGAGTGGTGGCACTTTGACCAAGTTCTAGGTAACCTAAACCAACATCAAGCAAAGACTTCAAACGTTCCTGAATTGCCGGCACATCAACAAAGAATTGGTACGCCTCTTCAATTGTCATGTGCAGCACTTCATGAATATTCTTCTTTCGGTAAGTGACTTCAAGTGTCTCTTTGGTAAAGCGCTTACCGTCACACACATCACAGGTTACATAAACTGTTGGCAAGAAGTGCATCTCAACCGCAATCTCACCATTTCCCTGACAGGCCTCGCAACGTCCACCTTTAACGTTGAAACTAAACCGTCCAGGCTTCCAGCCACGAGCTCGTGCTTCACCTGAAGCCGCAAACATGTCGCGAATATGAGTAAATGAGCCAGTATAAGTTGCCGGATTACTACGTGGTGTACGACCAATTGGAGATTGATCAATAAGAATTGAGCGTCCAAGGTATTCAGTCCCTGTAAATGTCTTGCAGTTGTATGTGTGTGGTGTGCGATGTTTCTTCTCTAGACGAGACTTGAGATTTTTGTCTACAATTTCGTACATGAAGGTAGATTTGCCAGAGCCAGATACTCCCGTCACACAAATGAGACGTCCAAGCGGAATGTCTACATTGAGATTTTTGATATTAAAGGCTTTACCACCACGAATTTTAATTGAGCCTTTCTCACTTTCTCGTCTAGCTGGGATTGGGATTACTTTGTCGCCACGAAGATAATCAAGTGTAACTGACTTAGACTCATTTTTTGGTGCGGACAATAATTTTGGCAGGTAATCAGAAACAATTACTTCCCCACCGTGTACACCAGCACCAGGGCCAATATCGATGAGGTAGTCTGAGGCTCGGATAGTGTCCTCGTCGTGTTCAACTACAATAATAGTATTACCGAGATCGCGAAGTTCAGTTAGGGTCTTAATGAGACGGTCGTTATCTCGTTGATGTAGACCAATAGTCGGTTCATCTAGTACATAAAGGGCTCCCACCAAACCTGATCCAAGCTGCGAAGCCAAACGAATTCGCTGCGCCTCACCTCCGGAGAGAGTGTTGGCACGTCTATCAAGCGTCAGGTATTGAATACCGACGTTGTTCATGAACTGGAGTCGCTCAATGATTTCACGCAAAGCTGGCCATGCGATATCTTGCTGTTTTTTAGATAGTTTCAAGGTATCAATAAAGGTGGTGGCTTCTTTGACCGTCATGGCAGTAAAAGCCACGATGTTAATACCGAGGTTCTTCTTACCATCCCCACCTAGGTACACACGCATTGCTTCGGGTCGTAGTCGTGCCCCCTTACAAGCTGGACATTCGTCACTCTGGAAGATTCCAACCACACCAAGTCCATTACATTCTGGACAAGCGCCATATGGAGAGTTAAATGAAAAGAGACGCGGTTCTACTTCAGGAAATGATGAGCCGTCAATTGGACAAATAAACTTAGCAGAAAGGGTCCGCACTGCCCCATCAGGACTTTCTATTTTAACTAGTCCGTTTGACTCATGTAGAGCACGTTCAACCGCTTCAGAGAGTCGTTCATGTGAGCCTTTTGGATCATCTGTAAACTCACTCACATAGATCTCATCAATGAGGACGTCAATATCGTGACGCTTGGTCTTGGTTAGTTCAATTTTCTCACGCAGCTGCTTAATCTGACCGTCAATTTTGACAGCCTCATACCCCTTTCCAAGGAGGTCATACAATAGTTGGTAATATTCACCTTTGCGACCAACCACTACCGGCGAAAAGATTGAAACTCGGCCTTTTGATACCTCAATGCCCATTACTTTTTCTGATTGTTTTCGAGTTGCTTCCTTCACCTCTTTGGTTTCGATTGATTTAAGAATGATTCCAAGAATTTCATCTTGTGAAAGTTTCTGAATTGGCACATCAACATCAAGACAATATGGTTGACCAACCCGAGCATAGAGAATACGTAGATAATCGTAGATTTCTGTTACTGTTGCCACGGTTGAACGTGGGTTACGAGAGGCAGACTTTTGGTCAATTGAAATTGCCGGAGACAAACCGCTGATTTCATCAACGTCAGGCTTTTGTAGTTTATTCAAAAACTGCCGAGCGTATGGAGACAGTGACTCAACATAACGGCGCTGACCTTCTGCAAAGATAGTATCAAAAGCAAGTGAAGACTTTCCTGACCCAGATGGTCCGGTAATAGCTATCATCTTGCCGCGTGGCATCTCCACATCAATATTCTTGAGGTTGTGTGTGCGGGCACCACGAATAATAATCTTGCTGCCCGGGTCATTAGACCGCTCATCTGCTTCCCAGCCAGTTTTAGTTTTATCTTGTTTTTTAGCCATAAAATACGGCCTTCACATGACGGTGAAGGTATAACTCACTCAGTATAACTGTTTTCCCTAAACATGCAAAAGCACACAAAGTTAGGCTAGCTGGGTCTTTTGTGGACGGCGGTTGCGTAGCGTGTTACTGAGCAAAAGTAAGATGAATCCAAAAGTAATCACTCCAACAGCGGCCACTAATAAGTTCAGCAACACATTATCTTCTGTTGATTGCCCGCTATTCTCCACTGTAGTACTCATGGCAGCAGCTGCAACTAGAGCATTATTAGTGCGAGCAAAACGATATGGTTTACTACTGGCCACAATTTCACCAGCCACATCAGTCAATACTGCTGTAATTTCATGATCACCAATTTCAAAGTCACGCTCAATTGTGTACGAAAACAAACCGGTTGCACCAGTCTTGACCACCTCAACTACGTCAGTACTGTATGAAAGTAGGTAAACATAGGAGTTTGGAATACTACGTCCTTCAACAGCCACAAAGTATTCTTCCGGGTCGCCATCTTTAGTTGTCATCACTTGGGCTGAGACGGAGTTAATTTCAACTACAGCGTCATAAGTTAATTCTTCAATGTTTTTATTTAAACCAGGTGTTACAACCTGATCAGGTACTAGCGGGTCACCACCTCGTATCAATTCAATACTATCTACTACTCCATCACTATCAGTATCAGCCAAGAGTGAGTTTGTACCAAAGTTTGCCACCTCATCAAAATCAGAAACGCCGTCTTGGTCAGAGTCTTTAGCAGTGAGATTATTTGTGTCTTGTTTAATTTGTTCTTCACTTTCGCGAATTCGGTCCTTAAGGATTTGATATCGCAAAGCCAGAACTGTATGGATAGCTGGAACAGCTGCCGGCTGAGCAATTGTAATGGAAATGACAGAAGCAAGTTTGGTGTAATGCTCCGTGAGAGCCTTGTTAGAAAGTGATATCAAAAACTCGCTTTCGGCTTGAACAGCAGCGGCATATTGAAGCAGTAGAGGCTGCAAAGAATCGGTATCGGCTTGCATAGCAACGTCAATGGCTGTGAGTAAGTCTTTATTAGCGAATTGTAACTCATCGCTTTCAGCAAAAAGCATTTCTGGTTGTGTGGCAAAATAATCAAAATACCGACGACGACTCTCATTACTGACTGAAGAAGCTAACAGCGCTAGCTCGATTTTTTGAACCAATACATTGAGGTCTGTCTCGGTAGTAAGAGAAGAGTAGCTTTCTGTTGATGGCTCATAGGTGACAGCCTCTGATTTATAGGTTTTATCATTCAAAACAAAAGAGGCGTACAGATAATGACTTGCCTGAAGCAAATTTAAAGCTGATATATTAAAGACCCATTCACCTTGAACTAGGGTGGCCTGACCAAGATGAAGTGGCTGACCAGTTGCATAGAGCTGACTGTATACATCGACTTTGGTTGGAGTAAAGTCACCAGTCAGAATTTTTAAATATGAAGACGCACCCTGCTTATGAAGTGCAATTGAAATAGGTGATAGTTCACCGGTGACTGAAACGACTTCAGGTTGTTCCTGTTTATCTTCAGTTGTTGTTGAGGTAGTCTTTTGCTCTGTATCCAACTCCTCCTCTGAAACTATAGACTCTTCTATTACTGAATCAGAAGATGAAGCTGATATAACTTCATCCCCCACAACCTCCGTCGAAGAAGCTGCCTCCTCCATTACTGCTGTAGTCACCTCAGACACAACAGCTTCAGACAATTGCTTTTCACCCACCACAAACGTTGGCCCAGTAAAAGTGTAGGTTGCGCCGTCATGTTCTGCTGTTGCCTCAATCTGATACGAAGCAGGAGTCAATCGTCCAGCCGGTATCAAAAACCGATACTCAGTCTCATTTACACGTTCAGGCGACTCAAGCAGTATGGTACTACCTGTTTCTATTGCCGTTAAGGTAATTGTAGGATCTATAGTGTTTAGTGCACTAATTTTAAAATCAGTATCACTACTTAGTGAACCTGGAATTGAATTAATAAAAGAAATTTTTGGAGCAGTGAATGGCATGTCTTCATCAGGAACATCTGTACACAAAGATTCACTACAAACTAGGGCAGCCGGAGTACTGATGATGTTTTTGGCGTCAATGTAACTAAATACAGCAAAGACTGCGCCCAGGAAAATAAAAGCATAACCGCTGACTTTGGCCACACCCGTCATCACACCTGGCACATGCCGCTCATACCAAATTGTATAGAGATGTACTTTTTCTAAGAGTCGTAAACTGGCTGCTCCTGGCACAAATACCACCTCTGGAGCTGTTGTCACCTTAGCCTCTGTTGGCTTTTTGGTACGAATTGTGGCTTTTTTTGCTGCGACTTTTGGAGTTGTCTTTGCTTTTACTTCAGCTGGCTTTCTCTCGACAGTCTTTTTAGATACACGCTTAACAGCCACGACCTTTTTGGTTCGTACAGACGATTTTACCCCCTCTTTTTTACCAAGAGTAGTTCCCATTTAAATATAGTATACACGCATCTGTTGCCATAATTGGCAATTTATTAACGGCTATTTTCCGTATGAAAGAATTAGTGAAATGAGTGTGCCAAGATCAGTAGTAGCTTTAACTAAGAAATTATCGACCCCGAGTGACTTAGCTCGCATTCGCTCAGCATCATCATCCTTGTTTGAGAAAATAATTACTGGCAAATCCTTGATATCGTCACGCTTTCGCACTTCATCCAAGACGTCCATACCGTTCATGCCAGGAAGCATGAGATCGAGAATAACAACAGTTGGCTTAAAGTCTAGAATTTGTTCAAGTGCTTTATCACCAGCGTGACAAAATTGGTGAGTAATGCCGCTCTTCTGAAGTCGAATGGATAAGAGGTTGCGGAGTAACGGATCGTCTTCGACTACCAAAAGTCTAACCGTTTCAACAACGGCCGGGTGAGGTTCATCAATAACCTCCTCTGAGAAATCGAAAATTTCAGTTGAACCATCATTATTTTTGTTGCGAAGAATAGACTCAACGAGAAGCACTAGCGTCATTGCGTCAAACTCTGTGTGCACAAGGTAGTGCTGTTCCCCTACCAAAAACATCTTTTTGTAGTCATCGCTAGTTCGCACCGAAGTAATCATGATGAGTGGGATGAGCTTGGTTTGTTCATCTGCCTGCAGGTCAGCAATCACTTCATCCATTTCCATATCACTAACAGTATCGTCGATGATAATTGCGTCAGGATGAACGCTCTTAATGCTAGACAAACCTTCACGGGCAGTAGTAGCTGCCTGTACCGTCGCTCCTGCAAACAACAACATTCGCTCCACAGAATTTATGATTTGGACGTCACCGCCAAAGATTACAAAACTCTTACCATATACTTTGTCTTTGTTGTCTATCATAAAATATTTTTATGTATTAAGTATACAATACCGGAAACCTTACTTAGCTGTGTTTTTCTTCTTCGGTTTTTTGGACACACTTGCTTCTAGAATGCGAATCTCATCGCGAATAATAGCCGCTGTCTCAAAGTCTAATATAGCTACTGCTTCGTCCATTTGACGCTTTTTATCTTTTAGAACTCCCTTTGGATTCTTTTGAAACAGATCCATATCTACCTTTAGTAGTGTATCAACTGTTTCGTCGTGTTCTGTGCGCATTTGGTCAGTAATAGACTTAATTTCCTTGGCAATAGTCTTTGGGGTTATGCCATGCTCCTTATTGTACGCAAGCTGCCTATTGCGACGCCTAGTTGTTTCACCAATTGCTTTATCGAGCGCTGGTGTCATCTCATCAGCATAAAGAATAACTCTACCGTTAACATTGCGAGCGGCGCGACCAATGGTCTGAATGAGGGCCGTCTCGCTACGGAGGAAACCTTGTTTATCGGCATCAAGAATAGCCACCAGTTCAACTTCTGGTAAGTCTAAGCCTTCACGGAGTAAGTTCACCCCTACCAAACAATCAAACTTACCTCGTCTAAAGTCAGTCAAAATTTCGATGCGCTCTATAGTATCTACATCGCTATGAATGTACTTGGTGCTAATACCACGCTCAGTCAAAAACTCTGATAGGTCTTCAGCCATTTTTTTGGTTAGAGTGGTAGTAAGTACACGGGCTCCACCCTTAATTACTTTTTCCGCCTCATCGATAAAATCTTTAATTTGTCCAGGGTAGGTACCAATTTCGGTAATAGGACGAATATCGATAGCTGGATCCACTAGTCCTGTTGGTCGAATGATTTGTTCAACCATGGCCATGCCTGACTCTGCTGCCTTCTCATATTCATATTTGCCAGGTGTAGCAGAGGTATAGATTCGCTGACCAATATTTGCTTCAAATTCAGCAAACTTAAGTGGTCGGTTATCGACCGCTGAAGGCAAACGAAATCCGAACTCCACCAAAGTATCCTTTCGTGAGCGGTCACCAGCGTACATCCCATTTACTTGTGGAATAGAAACGTGTGATTCATCGATAATAGTAATGAAGTCTGGAGTTCCGTCGGGCTTGTGTGGGAAGTATGAAAGCAGCGTGTATGGAGCCTCACCTGGTTTGCGACGATCAAAATGCCGTGAATAATTCTCAATTCCATTACAGTAGCCAACCTCACGCATGAGCGCTAAATCGTGCTGAGTACGTCTTCGCAAACGCTCTGCTTCAAGTAACTTGCCTTCTGATTTGAACTTAGCTAGTTGAGCCTCAAGCTCTTGCTGTATTTCTTCAATAGCTATCTTTCGCTCGTGCTCAGGGGTCACAAAGTGCTTCGCTGGGAACAAGAAAAACGTCTCTGGTTCTTCTATAATGGCGCGAGTCACAGCGTCAATTTTTGTGATACTGGAAACAGCATCACCCACAAATCCTAGACGATATATTGCTCGTTCATTAGTCGGCATAATTTCAATCGTGTTGCCGACCGCCCTGAAGTGTCCTGGCGCCAAGTCAGCATTGGTACGCTCAAAGTACATACCAATAAGCTTACGTAGCATATCTGCCCGGGTGGTCTTATACCCACGCTCAATTTTCATATGCCTCTTGAGATACTCCGCTGGAGCACCCAAACCATAAATACAAGACACTGACGCTACAATAATCACGTCACTACGCGTGAGCAAGGCTTGGGTAGAGGCATGGCGAAGACGATCAATTTCTTCATTAATCTGGGCCTCTTTTTCAATATAGGTATCTGAAGTCGGCATATACGCCTCAGGCTGGTAGTAGTCGTAGTAGGATACAAAAAAGTGCACAGCGTTCTCAGGGAAAAAGTCACGGTACTCTTGAGCTAATTGAGCAGCCAATGTCTTGTTGTGGGCAATTACCAAGGCCGGCTTCCCTATTTGCTGTATGACATTTGCAGCTGTATAAGTCTTTCCTGAACCAGTCACACCAAGAAGTGTCTGATGGGTTTCACCACCACGAATACCCGCCACCAACTTCTCAATTGCTTGTGGTTGATCTCCGGCAGGAGTCTTATCAGTTGCGAGTTTAAATTCCATAGAATGAGTATAGCTTGGATTTATAAAGAAAAAAAGCCAACGAATTTTGGTACGTTGGCTGTTTATGAATCACCCTCTTTGTCGTGACCGACGTGCAAAGTACAGGCGAGTAAAAGCTCTTTCCACAACCGATTGACTTTGCGAGCCAATGGCAGAACGTAGTCTATGGTTTCTTCTGTCTTTAACAGCTTCTTTTCTGTGGTTCCCCACAAGGTAATCATGTTGTGGAGTCTGTCAGCAAGCTTGAGCACGATGGCGCGGTAACCCGCTATTCGTACTTTAGCAAAAGTTGCTGTCTCAAACTTATGGTCGGAGCCATATAGTTTTCGGTCTGGTTTGGTTACAGCATCAACCAGCGCAGCTACGTCGGTATTGAACATTCGCTCAATCCGTCTCTTAGTCCACCCCTTTCGGTCTTCAATGAGATCATGAAGGAGTGCGGCTACAATTAGGTTGGCGTCTTTGATACCGAGATAGGCCAGAATGATTACGGCCACCGCCACCTTGTGATAAAAGTAACGAGTACCGTCTCTGCGCCTAACTGTGAAGAACTGATCCCGGGCTACAAAGTAGGCCTTAACGATGAGCCTAAACTCATCAGAGTCTTCTTTGAAACTCCTGACTACCAGACGAAAGAAGTTTCGCCGGTGCCTATGTTCAAAAATAACTTGCTTGAGTTCGTCCAGCATGGTGTCCTCCTTTCTGTAACTGGTTCAAGATACTGGAACTATGTCATGAAAAAGCCCCCGTGTAAACGAGGGCTTTTTTGTTATTTTTGCAGTAGTTGTTCGCGTAACTTCTTAGTGAAATTCACAATGAAATGTAGGTTGTGAATTGAAGCCAATTGCGGCCCAAGCATTTCACCAGCACGGAAAAGGTGCGAGACGTACGCTTTGGTATACGTCTGTGCCACATATCCTTCAGAAAGTGGGTCAAGCAGTGAGTGGTCAGTACCGAACTTTTCATTACGTAAGTTTAGCTTCACTGTTTCGGGATACTCAATAGTTCCACAAGCTGAAGTCTTGGTGCGTCCAGTGTAGGCGTAGATGGTGCCAGTGCGCCCAATACGGGTTGGGGCAACACAGTCAAAAGTATCACAGCCTTTGAGGACTCCTTCCACAATGTCTTCAGGCTCACCAATACCAAGCAAGTGACGTGGCTTATCTTCGGGTAAAATTTCATTTACAACCTTTAGTGAATCACCTAAGTCTTCTTTACTAAAAGACCCACCGATGCCATATCCATCAAAACCCATGTCTCCAAGCACTCGAGCACTTTCCTTGCGCAAGTCGGTAAAGCGACCACCTTGAACAACACCGTACAAGCCTTGCTTCTTTATAGCTTCGTAGTTTTGCTTATGTGCCATAAGACTACGTTTTGCCCAACGGTGAGTACGATCCATAGCTTCCTTTTGGTATTCATAGTCAGCACTAGGACTAGTACACTCATCAAATGCAATGATGATATCTGCACCAATTGCTTGCTGAATTTCAATTGAACGCTCAGCAGTAAAGCGGTGCATCGAACCATCGATATGTGAAGTAAAAGTAACTCCTTCTTCATCAATAATGCAAAGCTTGCCGTGCTCAGTGGCGGCTTCTCGTGAATAGACGTTAATGCCCTTTTTGTTTACTGACTCTGGTTCAGGAGCCTCGCCCTTAGCGAATTTAGTCACTCCTTTACCAAACGCAGCCCCAAGCGAAAATACCTGAAATCCACCGGAGTCAGTAATAGTAGGAAGTTGCCAGTTAGCAAATTTATGTAACCCTCCCGCCGCTTTGATGACTTCATGTCCAGGCTGTAAAAAAAGGTGGTAGGTATTTGCCAAAGCCACTTGATTGCCGACGTACTTCTGCATTTCTTCTGGAGTCACACCTTTAATGGTGGCCTTTGTGCCCACCGTCACAAAAGCCGGCGTTTGTATGTCACCATGCGGTGTATGAATAACCCCAACTCTAGCGAGTGTACCTGGGAGTTTCTTTTCAATTGTAAATGAGATTGGTGCAGACATATAACAACAAGAATGCCGGCTTGTGACCGGCATACTTTAGAGATTATTTTTGCTTACTTGTTGACTGAGATAAGCTCAATTGCAAAGACAAGCGTTGAGTTGGCCGGGATTGGACCAATTGCTTGGTTACCGTAGGCTAGTTCTGGTGGAATAACGAGAATTCGTTGTCCGCCAACCTTCATGCCGACAAGTCCTTGTTCCCAACCGGCAATTACTCGTCCTTCACCAATAGTGAATTCAAAGGTCTCACCTCGCTTCTTTGAGTTATCAAACTCGACTCCCCCCTGAAGAGTACCAATATAATGTACCTCGACGGTGTCCCCAACTTTTACCTCATCTCCAGTTCCAACTACAATATCGTCAATCACAAGACTTTTGATGTTACCACGTGCATCAGAAGCAGTTCTGAGGGCTGCTGCACGTTCATTATTAATATCATCTCCTCCTCCAACTACCACGACGTTACTTTGACTCACTGACGCAAACTGGGTTCCAGTTTCTGCAGTCAAAAACGAGGTTTCTACTCGGACCAAATACA
>Ga0209542_10005385_pt1 | contig 25551 bp, 23 predicted proteins | sample RifCSPhighO2_01_FD_184028 | JGI IMG/M metagenome (GOLD analysis project Ga0209542, IMG submission 184028) | Soil microbial communities from Rifle, Colorado - Rifle CSP2_plank highO2_0.1 (SPAdes) (version 2) | ecosystem: Environmental > Terrestrial > Deep subsurface > Rock core/Sediment ...
TGAATTTGAAAGATTAAAAAATATAGGCCTTGCTAAAAGAAATGGACGAGGAGACTTTGACTCAAGTACACAAAAGTATAATGGTTCAAATGATAGAAAAAACCAAATTTATAATCGTAATTCTGAAGGATTACGGGCGATTTTGGGGAATAAAGAATATCAAAAACTTGCAAAAATGGATCCGGCAAAAATGAATTATGACCAAAAGAAAAAGTTAGAAGTTTATAAAGCAAATGAGGAGCAATTTCATACAAATTTGAAAAAGAATGGGGCACAAGGGGAAGACTATTATGAATTGGAAAAAGCTCGTGTAGTTTTGGCCAAAAGCTCTCAGGAATTTAAAGGAAGTTTCAAGAGGAAATTCTTTGGTTCAAGACTATTGGCCGGTGTTGGTAATATGTTTGGCTTTAAATGGAGCGGTATAAAAGAAGGCGAAACTACGGGAGCTACAAAACAGGCAATGCATCAAGCGCAAGAAAAATACCAAAAAATTAATCAGCGTTTGATGCAAGGTGTAATTGGAGAAGAACATTCTGTAAGAGAAATTTGGCAAGAAGATAAAAATCAAATTGCAAATGGAATGGAAGGCTTGCTTCGTAATGTAAAACAAGAATTTATAAATAAAGAATATGAAAAGCTTGAAGAATTAAAACATATATTAGAAGACAGTGTTACAAAACCAGCTTTTGAGCAATTTGCAAAATTATATAAAAATACATATTGGAATTCGATAAAGAATGAAAGAGTTCGTAATGTTGTAAAAAGATTAACGAATGCTGTTGTTTTGGGTACTGCATTTTTACCATTTAGTGCAGTCGCAGCTGGAGCATATATTGGTAGTAGAATTGCTCGAGCAGCGATTAGTGGAGTAATTGGAGAATCTGCAGCAATGGGTGTTGCAGGAATATTTGGTGGAGCAAAAAATGAAAAAGGTGAATTTGCAAGGTTTGCAAAAATGCGAGATAAAAACTTTAATATTTCAGAAGACGAATTTGTAAAATTAATGCAAGATGAAATACAAGGTGAACGAAAACCAATTGTGAATCAAGAAATAATGAATAAATTAAAGTCTGACCATGAAGGTGCGATTCATCAAATGCAAAGAAGAGAAAATCGTGTGAGAAAAGGTGAAATGTGGGCGAGATTATTGTTTGGAGGAGGCTCTGTTTATGCATTGTCACAATTAGACCCAGGGGGAATTTTGATGCCAACACCAGTTCCAAATCCTGAAACTATACCAGCACCTATTGGTGTGCCGAATCCTGATTCTGGAGCATTTGATTTAGAAACTACATCAGTACCGGCAGATCCAAAAGGCTTTATACAAACTTTTATTAATTTTAAAGAAAAAGCAATTAGTGATTATTCTGATGAAAATGGTTTTGAAGGTTTGTCGCATGATCAAATTGCAGAAAAATTAGTTGCATCTGGGAAGCTTGACAGTATTACAGCTGAAATTATGCAAGCAAAATCTTTAGAAGAATTTATGGCAATTGCCAAAGAACATGGATTTTGGAAACCAGAGGGTTGGAATAATTCGCAAATTGATAGTGGGTCAGTTCCTTTTGGAAGTACATTTGGTATGATGCCAAATTCCAGTGGTCATTTGGTGGCATTTATAAAACTTCCAGATGGTTACACAATCCCATTGGATGATAATTTTAATGAAGCATTAGCACAGCATATCAAAGGTGTAACAATGATTGATTCAGATCATTTGGGCAGAGCAGGAGCAGGGATAGGATCAGGATCAGGAACAAGTGGTGCACCTGATTCATCATTGGATGCTTCTGAATATGGTGTAGATGACCCTGATAGACCAACTATTCCACAAGATGAACCTGAAAGTGTACCTGAAGAAGAATTAAAACCAAATGTTAATTCTAGCGATGGATTGCCTGATGGTAAAACAGATTTACCAGGTGTAAGTGAAGATTTAGTTAATAATGCAAGTTCACTTGATGAAAAAATTGCAGCTTATAAACAAATTCCTAATCCAGGTGACGAACATCAGTTTTATTTAAATAAAGGTTTTACTGAGAAAGGTTTACAAGGAACTATGCGTGGTAGTCCCGAAGATGTAACTACACAATATCATGATGATACTGGTATGAATTATTATTATACAGAACAATCAGCTGAATATCCTACTTATGAAGGTACCGAACATGATCTAAAAAATAGTCCAATGTATAGAGAGTACCATGATTTGAAAGATAATTATGAAACTGCTCAAGAAGAAATAAGAAAACTTCAAACAGAAAAATTGGATGATCTAAGACATCAAACTGAAGATAGTTATGAACATAGTGGTCCAAATCAAGACTCGGATGGTGATTTCGAGGGGGATACTGAAGAATATGAAGTTACCGAAGCATTAAAAGAAGAGCAAACATTTCGCGCGCATAGATGGGTAGATGAAGCATTTCATAAAGATCCTTTATTTGGAAAAGATGTAGAAGGCATTGATACAAAAGCTTGGGCAAAAATTTCCGATGATAAAGCATCTGATTTTCTAAAAGATAATTTAAGTAGAAAAGATAAAAGCACTTGGAGTGATATTGGTGCAATGGAACCGGATGATTTTCGAGATAAAATAAATCCAGATGATACATATAGTCCAAATGACAATGAAAAATTCTTGATGACACTGCAAAAATATGCCCATGCCTTTGAAATTGTACCCCAAGAAAATGAAACAGTTGCCCAATTTACTGATAGATTAGCACTAGTAGTCTCTATAAATGAAAGTTCCTCAAGATAATTATTGCGCATTATTAATTAAAATAGTAAAATATAAATATGCAAACACTTAAAGACCTCATCACTACTTCATTTGCTTTTGCAAATATGGCAGATGATGAAAAAAACAAAATGATAGAAGAACTATCCGGAATTGCAATTCAAAGAACGGTAATTCGCGCACTTGATAAAATGAATGAAGACGAGGTAAAAGATTGGCAAAAAACAATGGCCGACGATGCAAATCCTGCAAAAGTTTTTGCTTATCTTGAAGCCCATGTCCCATCTTTTTATGATATGTTGCGTGAAGAAGTTATGCGTTTGGTGGATTTGGCAGCTGAAGAAGGGATCAAATAAATATTCACCTCACCCCTGATCCCAATCCTGATTCCCCAAAATCACCTACTGGGATAAAAATGGAGAGGGAAATGTTGTAGCTTTATACTATAAGTTTATATTAAAGATATTTCTATTACTTTATACATTTCTATGTAACCACTCTCTCTTCTCCATTTAATGGAGAAGGGTCGGGGATGAGGTGTTTTTGTGTTAGAATAGATTATGCATTTTTTGGATTCATTGTCAGTAGCGCAGAAAGAGGCGGCTGTTCATACGAACGGACCGCTTTTAATTATTGCTGGGGCGGGAGCTGGGAAAACCAAAACCATAACTGCACGAATTGCCCATATAATTGAATCTGGGACAAAACCGGATAAAATTTTGGCAGTAACTTTTACAAATAAGGCAGCCAAGGAGATGCGGGAAAGGGTGCATAGTTTGTTGGGTAGTATGCATTTGTCTAGTTCTCCCGTTATTTTAACTTTTCATGCATTAGGTGTAACTATATTGCGTCAGCATGGGCATTTGTTGGGTTTACCCCGCGGATTTTCAATATTGGACGAAGACGATGCTTTGGTAATTATTAAAAATGCATGTTTGCAATTAGGTTTGTCTCCCAAAGAACATGATCCTAAAATATTTCGGTCAATTATTTCAAAAGAACGCCAAGATGGCACAGATGAAGAAAGTTATAATGTAAATTCACATGGATCTCGGGGAAACTTTATTAAACAAGTTTGGAAACTATATAATGATGATAAAAAAACAGGTGGTAGTGTGGACTTTGATGATTTGTTAAGTATGCCAGTTGCGATATTAAAAAAGTTTCCAGATGTCAAGAAATGGTATAACGATAATTTTGACTATATTCATGTGGATGAATATCAAGATGTAAATGATTTACAAGTTGAAATGACGGAACTTTTAACAGGTAGTCATAACAATATATGTGTAGTTGGTGATGCGGATCAAACGATTTATTCTTGGCGTGGTGCAAAGATTGAGCATATTTTGCATTTTGAAAAGAAATTTCAACCTTGCCACACTGTTTTGTTGGAAGAAAACTATAGATCAAGTTCAAATATACTAGAAGCTGCAAATCAAATTGTAATTAAAAATAAAGACCGTGTTCCGAAGAATTTATATACTAAAAAATCCGGTGGCGAAATTATTACTATCTTAGAATGTGTTGACGAGCAAGATGAAGCTCGAATGATAGTTGAAAAAACAAAAGATGCAATTGCAAGTGGAGTACCAATAGATGAGATTGCAGTATTGTATCGCGCTAATTTTCAATCACGAGTATTGGAAGAATATTTTGTGCATAGTGGTATACCATACATTATGGTTGGGACACGGTTTTTTGATAGAAAAGAAGTTAAAGATGTTTTGGCATTTATCAGGTGTGCGATGAATAATAAATCATTACCGGATTTAACTCGGGCAGTAAATGCAGTATCTCGGGGGATTGGTAAAGTTACTTTTTCGAAAATGATTACAGATGAGCGCAATGAATTATCCGGTAAAGCATTGTTGTCGGTTAATAAATTTTATGAAACCTTGGAAAATATTCGTGTCGCAATTGATCACAAACCTGTTAGCGCTGTTTTGATTTATACTATTGCCGAATCCGGTATTGAGCGAGCCTTGAAAGATGAAGGTATTGTTGGTCTTGAAAGATTGGAGAACATTAAAGAATTAGTTTCTTTGGCATTAAATTACGACCAGTATGCTGATGATGGCATGATGTTGTTTCTTGAGCATGCGGCACTTTATGAAAGTGATGTTGTAAATGTTAATAAAACCCAAGGCGTTAGACTAATGACAGTTCATAGTGCAAAAGGTCTTGAATGGGATACTGTAATAGTTGCAGGACTTGAACAAGATTTGTTTCCGCATGCTGGAATGGGTGGATCTGATAAACAAAATCGTGAAGAAGAAAGAAGATTAATGTATGTAGCAGTTACGCGTGCAAAAAGAAAGCTTTATTTGTCTTATGCCCAACTGCGCACAATTTTTGGCCAAAAGCGCGTCGAAGCCCCAAGCGAATTCCTGTACGACATCCCTGAAAACCTAAAAGAAATCACCCAATCTTGGAATTCTGGAAATGAGAGGGTGGTGTATTTGGATTAGTGGTATGGTATAATTTATTTATGGAACCACAAAATATAGATCCAGGAATTAGCCAAATTACAAAAACAAAAGAATTTAAGAAACCTAATACAATACTTGTGTTCATTGTTATACTTCTTCTTTTATTACTATCCATTGGTATATATTTTGTTTTTTTTCATAAAATTAAAAATAATACTTATATGCCTAATGGTACATTTGTTTTAAAAGATATTACGCTTACTCCACCAAAAGAAGATCCTCTTTGTGACGATGTTTTTTCTGGCAAAAATTCATCAGACGAACTAGCGGATAAATGTTTTGCTCTTATGATTGAAATTACTGATTATGAAAATTTAAATGCTACAAAAATGTTTAACTACGTTCCAGTCAAAAGGGATTTAAATGATCAGATTGTAGCTACTGTTCAAAAATTTCTAAAAGATAACGGGTATTATAAAGGTGAAATTAATGGCAACTATGATGACTTAACTCAAGTCTCAATTGAGCAGTATAGATTTTTATCAGGAACATCAGTACTTCCACTTACTCCCGGCTTAAATTCTAAACTTCTTTACGATATCGCAAGAAGAATAAGACCACTTGAAGCCAAGGAAATAATTGTTTTGTCGCCACTTCCAGGAGCAAAAGTTGAATCAGGAAAAGAGATTATTTTGGAGATAGGATATGGTCCTTTGGTTAAATCTTTAAAAATAGATTCCCCTGGATTTGATTCTGAGTATCGTGATTATATATATAATATAGAAAATCCAAAAACAAAGGGTGGTATTGTTAATGTGATAATTAAAACAGATTTAGCTCCTTATAATTTTGGTATTGATGATGTAGCGGTTTCAGTTATTGAAAAAGAAAACCAACCAGGTAGATCTTTTTCTATTGGCACAAATGCTGATACAAGATTTGATTTTTATACAAACAAAAAGCCATCTAATATTGAAAATCAAGAACCAAACGAAACATATACTTTAAATATTACTGATAAAAATAAACCAGTTTCAGAAATGATGATTCCAACAGCTATCGCTAAACCTATAAGCTTCCTTGCGGTATTTTTAAATCCTGATGGAAAATCATTCATTAGTAATGAAATTGTGCCTGTTGTAGAAAATACCAATATTGCTGAAATTATTCCACAAGAAAGTTTTTCAGGAAATACAGTGGAAGGATACTCTTTTGGATATCAGTTAAAACCAAAAAGCGTTGGCAAAACAAAGCTAACGATAACTTTTAATGGTTTTACTAAGTCCTTTTCAGTAATTGTAGAGTAAATATATTGTATATAATTTTATGAAAAAATATTTACCGCACATTTTACTAAGTATTTATTTGATTGAAGCAATTGTTGCGGGGATTAACCCGTATTCGAGGAGTGTATGGTTTGCGGAAAATATCCCTATAATATTGCTCGTTTTATTTATTGTGATTTTGTATAAAAGGGGTGTAAGATTTTCGAATACTGCATACATACTAATGTTCATTCTGCCATTTTGGCATACAATTGGCGGGCACTACACATTTGAGCGTGTGCCTTTTGATTTTTTTAATAATCTTTTTGGCTATAGCCGAAATATGTTCGACCGTATTGGGCACTTTACTGTGGGATTCTATGCACTGCCTATCATTGAGTATTTGGTAAGTCGAGGATTGGTTGCAAAGCGCGCAATTGCTGTGACATACGCAATATTTGCAATTGCATTTGTGGCAGTATTCTACGAATGGACAGAATGGTGGTATGCAGAACTTTATGGTGGGGAAAGTGGCCTTGCCTTCCTCGGCTCCCAAGGCGACATTTGGGACGCACAAAAAGACATGCTTCTAGATACCCTCGGTGCTGTTGCAATCTCTATTTTTTATTTGATTTCCAAGAAAAAATAAATGTAGTATAATAATACTATTAATAACATAGTATATAAATGTATGTCTAAATTAGAAAGTACAACTGGAACAGGACATGGGTTAAAAGGTGATGCATTAGAGCAAGAACTTCAAAAAGCTGAAGCAGAGTTGGGTATAAATACTCCTCTAAAAAAAGAAGCTGAAAATATATATGTAGGTCCAAATCAAGAGCAAGTTTCAGAGATTATAAATAAAACTGAAAAGATAGAAAAATACATAAAAACTCCCGAAGAAATTGCAGAAGATGAAAAATTAACCCAAAAATCAATTGATGAAATAAAAGAGAAGATAATAAAACTTTCTCCAATGGTAGATTCCGAGGATGTTCCTGTTATTGGTGAAAAAGTGGAAAAATATAGAGTTCTTGAAGGTCAAGTTAGAACTCAGATAAATAATCTTATTGAAAATTCTGAAACAAAAGATGATAAAGAGGTTTTTCATAAAATGATTCAAAATTTAGATACTTTTAAACAACGAATAAAAGAGGCTAGAGAAAGTTTTGCTTTTGAAACTAAGAAATTTCCGTCTATTGAAAATATGAATAATTCTTCTAAATGGTGGAGTCAAGATAGTTTTTTAAGTGATACTTTAAAAAATGGGGAAAATGGAAAGACTGTTTCCAATACTTTAGTATATCTTGATAAACTTAGCCCTGAACAGCAAGAAAAAATTATGAAAGCGTTTGATTTTAATCCCGATATAAAAATGGAGGATAGATTTGAGATATATAATAGAAACGAAAAATCATTTTTCAAAAGTTCTGTTAAATCAGGTAAAAAACATTCATTCATTGTACCAAGTCCTGCATTGGAATATCCTGGGATTTTTTTAAAGTCTAAAAATTACAATGGGCATGGATCCCCAGATCAAACTTCCATTGTATTAGGCAAAAAATTAATTGAAGAGCTTTTTAAGGAAAACATATAATTAATATATGGAAATACAAAATATCAATCAGGAAACAGTTTTACCAAATAACATAACGGAATTTAAAAAGTCTAAAGTAATCATTGTTTTGGCTTGGATTCAAGTTATTACACTTGTTATAATTATCTTAGGAAGTTTCATCGAAATTATTTTTTCAGATGATTATTCTTTTAATCCTGTTTTACTTTTAGTTTTAATAGGACCCATATTTGGTTTTATTGTAATTTTTACCAAAAAATCCTTAGTTTATAAAATTAGTACTATAATTTTAATTATTTATTTTATGATTCAAATTTTTGGTTTTGTTAAGTCATTTCTTTATATTAAAAATTCCTACGGTCAAGACTACCAACAGACTACCGAGATTCCAACAATAAAGAAGAATCAATGATTTTTTTATTTGTATGTGTTAATTGTAAAACTTTCTATAAAAAATATGTTATGATTAAGTCATAAAAGTAAATTTATTAAGATATGAACAAAAAAATAAAAAACACGGTTACTTTGTTTGAAGGGCAAAATATAAGAAGAGAATGGGATGGCGAAAACGAGCTTTGGTATTTCTCTGTGGTTGATATTGTAAAAGCTCTTACGGAGCAATCAGATTTTCAAACAGCTCGAAATTATTGGAAAGTTTTAAAACACAGGCTTATTGGTGAAGGGAGCGAACTGGTTACAAAATGTAACCAGTTGAAAATGGTAGCTGATGACGGCAAAATGAGAGAGACTGATGTACTTGATACCGAAAACATACTTCGCTTGGTACAATCCGTCCCAAGTCCAAAAGCGGAACCTTTTAAGCTTTGGCTTGCAAAAGTCGGCTATGAAAGATTAGAAGAAACAGCTGACCCAGAAATTGGTATACACAGGGCTCTTAAGACGTATTTACAAAAAGGCTACAGTCAAAATTGGATTAACCAAAGATTAAAAAGTATTGAAATTCGTAAAGACTTAACAGATGAATGGGAAAATAGAGGGGTTAAAGAAGGAATAGAATTTGCGATATTAACAAATGAAATTACAAAAGCTTGGACGGGGTTAACCACAAAAGAATATAAGAATCTTAAAGGTATAAAAAAAGAAAACTTACGAGACAATATGACCAATATGGAATTAGTTTTAAACATGCTTGCCGAAACCACAACCACTGAAATATCAAAGAATCGTAAGCCTAAAAATTTTGATGAGAATAAAAAAGTAGCTCATGAGGGAGGGAAAATTGCCGGTAATGCAAGAACTGAAATAGAATCAAAAACAAATCGTAAAGTTGTAACTCCCGCTAATTTTAAAAATATAATAAAGAAATTAAAAAGTAAATAAATTATATGAGAATGAAGAAATCTTTAGGGCTAAAAAAATTTTCAGAAAAAAATTTCTCGTCCGAGACTTCTTTTAATAAAAAGAAGTCTTTAGGGCAGAATTTTTTGAAGTCTGAGAAGGCGGTGAGGCAGATTGTAGAAGCTGGGGAGTTGGGAGTATCTGTAAAACAAGGAAAACAAGAGACAGTTTTGGAAATTGGGCCTGGGATGGGGGTTTTGACGAGCGCCCTTTTGGAAAAGGGCGCTCGTGTGATTGCTATTGAAAAAGATGACCGTTTGATTATTCCATTGTCTATCAAGTTTCACAAAGAAATTAAATCTGGGCAATTTGTCTTAATTCATGGAGATGTACTGGATTTTGTAGGTAAAGATGCAATGTTACCAAGTTTAGTAAATCTTTTAAGCAGTACTCAAGTTGCGCAAGAACCGTTCTTACGCAAAGAAAATAACAAGAAAATTAACAAGAACTCTCCTTATGAGAATAGCAAAGACGGTCCTTACGAAAATAATGGTTACAAGCTTATAGCCAATATTCCGTACTATATAACAGGAGAAATTATAGAACGATTTCATACTATAGAGAATCAACCCAAGACTATTGTTATTTTAGTCCAAAAAGAAGTTGCCCAAAGAATAGTTACTAAATCTGCACCCGGTTTAGAAAAAGGTATAGGGAAAGCCAATTCTTATATTAAAGACAGACAAGGTAAAGAAAGCATATTGTCTATCGCTGTTAAAATGTATGGGAATCCCAAAATTGTGTCCATTGTTCCCATGGGGGCTTTTGTCCCTGCACCAAATGTTGATTCGGCAATTTTATCTATCAATAATATAAAGCATTTTGGGACACAAAAACAAGAAAAAGAGTTTTTCACAATACTACGGGCATCTTTTGCTCATAAAAGAAAATATATGCTTTCAAATATAAAAACCCTGCCAATAAATATTCAAAAAAGAGTTATGGAAGTTTTGATTAAATATAAATACCCAGAATCTATCCGTGCCGAAGATATCCCTGTTGCAATTTGGAAAGATATAGTATAATTGATTTATGTCATTTAAAGACTATTTACCCAGCCAAATATTTAGAAAAAGATTACTTGCCGTAGTTATTATTGTTGCTGTAGTTATTGTAATAATTTTTGGTATTAAATTAATTGGTAAAGGTATAAAAGAAATTAAAATTCGTAAACAAATTAAAAACTTACCTATAGAACTTCAAGCTGAAGCACGGACAATGACACTGGGTGAACTTCAAACAAAAGATTCTAACGGAAATGCAATTCCCGATTGGGAAGAAAGACTTTTTGGGCTTGATCCATCAGGAAATGGAGAAGAAAATAAACAAATCATTCTTTCTAAAAAAGCCCAACTTCGTATTGAGAATGGAATTACAGAAGATGAAGATAATACAAATCCTAAAACAGAAACCGAAAAATTTGCTAAAGATTTCATTTCATTAGTCATGAGTCTTGAAGGTTCAAATGCTTTGACTGATGATGCATTAAATAATATTTCAAATGCGGCGGGAGACAGTTTGTCTGATTATAATTTACCCGATGTTTTGTCATCTTGGGATGTAAAAACTGTGGATAATAGTGTAGTTAGTCGTGATAAATATGTAAATGCATTACTTTCTGAATTAGTAAAAATAACAGATTCAAATGGCAATGATGAGCTTACTATTATATCTGGTGCAATAGAAAATGAAAAAGATGCTGAAATTATAATTTCACCTATTATAAAAACTTATAAACAATCTACTGAAGAATTAAAAACTGTATTTGTACCAAAAACATTTTTGAATCAACATTTGGCTATTGTAAATAGTCTTTCACATATTGCAACTGCATTGGAAAATATGAAATATGTTTCTACCGACCCAGCACGAGCTACAAAAGGTATCATGCAATACCAAGTTTATTCTGAAACATTAGATAATGCGATACAAGAGATACAAGCCAAATATTAATATGGTATAATTTAGTAATATATGAAAAAATCTCACTTCTTTAAATCCATCTCATATTTTATTGTATTTTCTTTTTTTGTTTATCCAATATCTAGTTTTGCTATTACTATTGCCAATGATCCATATAATTCTACAGAAGATGATTCTTCAAGTTATAAATCAACATCTGGTAATTATAGTGGTGTTGCGGATATAGGTAAAGCAACTAAAGACCCTGCAGCAAAAGCTGCACTAACATCATGTAATAAAGCTGTCCCTGCAGCCCAACGAGCATTGCTTGGTTTGCAATATGCTAAACAAGATCCTACTCGCAACGATACACTTTTAACAATTTTTAATAATATACCAGCATTAATTGGTGGAGCAAGTGCTGTAGGTAGTACTTGGGTTAAAAATCCAAAATATGTATCTGAAGAAGAAACAAGTAGATTAAAAGAATTAGGTGCTTGGGATGGAAGTCAAAAATCAGAAAGTAAATTTATTACAAATCCTGCTGTTAAAAAAGAATGGAAAAATTATGGTAGTAATGCAGCAAATGTTGCAACATTTGGAATATCTGGTAAAAATCAAGCTAAAAAAGCCGAAGCTGCAGGTGACACTGCCAGATTACAAGAATTAGCCGAACAGGAAACATTTCGTACAGAATGTCTTGATAGTATAAAAATTTCTATAGCTAAAAATTTACTAGACCGTGGAACTGTCGAAATGGTTAGTCTAATCCAAACCGGGAATTTCGGTGACCCTATGTATGTGACCGATGGAGAGCAATGGTATAAAGATATGCAAAACCGAACAATTGTAGATGTTTTTGGGGTTGATTTAAATGCTATTTCAAGTGGAAATAATTTATCAAATCCATATGCAAAGAGTACTATAAAAAATCTCATTAATAGCTCAAGAGGAGATACTTTTCAAGAAAAAAGTTATTATACTTTGGGGTCTACTTTATTAAATATTCAAAATAGATATGGTACTGGTACAGGCGTTAACAATATTAGGGGAGATATAAATTCAGCATACAATAGAGCAAAATCTGAAGAAGATATAAGAAAAGAAAAAGAAGCAGTACAAGCTTTTAATAATGATTTTAATGCTGGTGGTTGGGATGCATGGCTTGCATTAACACAAAATCAAGCAAACAATCCAATTGGTTATTCAATTTTGGCAAGTGAAGAATTATCTAAAAAACAAGCTGAGAAAGAAAAAGCTTTTCAGGCAGAAAACAGTAATCAACTTCTTAGTAAAAAAGTTTGTACTTCATACTATGTAGATAGTGATGGTAAACCTATAAGTAATAATAATACAAATAGAGAATTAGATTTTGCTAAAATTGTAAATAGAAAAAATATAAAAATAAATCCCAATGATCCAAAAGCTTGCTTGAAAAGTGAAGTTGTTACACCTGGTTCGTTAATTACCGAAAGAATGAAATGGTTTGTAACTAGTGACATACGCCAAGCCGAATTGGCAGATAAATTTAACAGTTCAATCTCTACAATTCTTACAGCTTCAATTAACAAAGCCACACAAATTGGTCTTGATGAAATCAAATATAAACTTTCTTCTAGATGGAATCCAGATAGTTTTTCTTCAGCATTAGGACGATATGCAGCGAATAGGTCTAATTTTTTGAATGGTGGAAATAAATCCAGAGTTAGCTATCAGGGCGTAAATTATGAATTATTCCTTGATACAAATAGCTCTTTTTGGAAATCTGATTTTGATTTAGAAAGAGATCTCAATGATGTTCAAATTGGTTGCGAAATTAATAAAGGTCTTTATACAACACAAAAAGAATATGTAGATGAACTAGAATATATGATAGATGGGACTGTTAGCCCACTTCCACAAGTTATTCCTTATGTTGCATTGTTGGATATGTGTGTACCTGGGCCAACCCCAGCTTGGCAAGAATTATCTGATCCATTTTTTGCTGAATATATTGATGTAGTTTCCGAGCAAAATCCAGATAAATTAAAATCACCTGATTTGGCTTTTACAAAGATTAACAAACTTTTAGCAAAAAAAGAAAAGAATTCTGGTACGATGGCAACCGTTGGAGCATTAACAAGTTCAATTAGTTCTGTATTACCACCACCAGCAAATGGTATTGGTATGATAGTTGGTGCTGGTTTAAATATAGGTTCGGCAATAATTAAAAATAAAAAAATTGATGGGTTGACTCCATCAGCGTATAGTTCAGCAATTAATGCATTTCAACAAATTGTACCTCAAGTAATGGAAGAAGAAACTTATAAGAATAAAGATAAAGAAATAGAAGCTACAATCAAAGCTTATGAAGGTTATATAGATTATATTTATACTACATATTCAGACGAAAATAATATACCAGTAGCTGGCAAGGCTCGACCTGTAATTGGTAATTTGATGGAGAAGAATGAAAATGTAAATGCAACTATCGAGGCTTATAATGCAGAATATCCAAGAGCTTTGGCAACATTAAAAGAATTAGAAAGTATTAAAAAAGAAGTTGATGCAATTTATGCTACTGCACGAAAAAGAATGTCTACAAAATATCCAGATACAGTAGATACAACAAGTAAAACTAGTGGAAAATTAATGAAATGGAGTGATTTACCAGAGGCTTGTACACAATCTTGTATAGCTGTTAAACAAAAGATAGAAAAGCCAGACTATAATGAAGTTCAAGCTATTTTAAAGGGTCTTAAATTAACTAATGGTGCATGGGGTAGTGGTAAATCTTTACGACAATTACATGATGAGATGATTTTAAGAATTGGTAATATGAAGATAGAAAATAGTCCATTAGATCCAGGTGGTGTTCAACCAGAATCAGGTTCTACTGGTGGAGTCAAAACAGGAACAGGAGTATCTGGTGATCCAAGAGACCAATTATTCCAAAATATAAAAGGTGGTGTATATACTGGGGGTGTTAACAATCCTATTGATCCAGGTGGTGTTATAAATCCATCTGATATTGGTGTATATACTGATAGTAGTAATGGTTCAACTATTGGTTCACAATAATTATTATGACAAATTTTAAATTCACACCAAAACTCGCATTTGCAATTATCCTTGTAATAGTATTTATTACAGGAGTAGTTTTGTTATTACGGACATCAAATAATGTTTCAAAAAATGGTGATATTCCTGAAAAAAGCCTACTTTCTTTTTTTGGAGAAAGAAAAAATAAACCATTAGATGAAACAACAGTTGCAGGTGCAATTGATAAATCTGGTAGTGGTGGAAGTGGGAATAAAGATGATCAAATTATTGGTACTTGTTTTGATGGTATAAAAAATAGTGATGAAACAAGTATAGATATTGGTGGCCGATGTATAGATATTACAGGCCAAGGTAGTGGGTCGGGTGCTCTAGGAAAAGGATCCTTATCTTTAAAACCAATTGGTTCAAATGGATCTGGTGGTTCAGGTTCTTCCGGGTCAGGTGGCAGTGGTGGAAATGGTGGTACAGGTGGCAGTGGTGGTGGAACTGGTGGTACAGGGTTTGGTAATGATCCTGGTACAGGATATCCCCAAACAGATCCCGGATATGTTATAAAAACAATTGATGAAGTAGAATCTTTTGTTCCAATAAATTGTACACCAAAGCCAATAGAGTTTACAGAAGAAGAAATAGGTAAATTAAAAAAATTAGAGCAAAGATTTAATAAAGTCGCTGCTGAAATTCGTACACAACAAGATGTGGATACACTGGTACAAACAAGACAAAATTATTATGATTATTTATCATCCGACTATCGTGTAGATTCAAGAAAAGATGGTACAGGAGTTGTAGAGTTAACAAAACAATGTGTTGCCGAGCGTGCCAAAGTAGCTGCAGCATTACCACCAGTTGTTTTATCAAAAGCATTAAAAACAACTGCAACACCAGATGGAACAGTAATTACAACAGGTGATGGAACAGTAATTATTGATTCAACAGCAGCATCTACAGATGATGGAATAGTTGGTGGAGTATATGATGGAGCATTAGCATGGGTAAATCAATATGAATGGTATGGCCGTCCAATGGGTATGCGCCTAAATCCATTTTTACCATGGGAGATGGTTGAGACATTATTAAATACAAAAGGTCCAGTAAAAGATCTTTTGGATTATGAAAAATCTTCAATGACAAAAGAATTAGCAGATTTACATATCTCTATTTTTACTACTTTACCAAATCAAATTAATCAATTAACAACAGATAAAAAAACATTAACAAATCAAATTGTTGGTATAAATCCTGAAATTCTTGCTGTTCAATTACAAATTGATAGAATAAAGAAAATTATAAAAATGTTACCCAATGGTAATTCTAAAACAACATTACAAAAGACTCTTGCTGGTTTAGAAGATCACATTCTACGAAACACAGTCTTAGACCCAAAAGCAAAGGAGGAAATTGTTTCTAAGATAAGTGATATAAATGAAGAAATAAAATCACTTTCTATTCAATTAAGTGATTCAAAAAACAGAAGAGAAAGACTACTTGTATTATTAGATCAAGCTAACAAAGATCCATTTTCTTATCTTGTTAATAATATGTCATATGTTGGTAGTGAAATGGTTGGTTATAAAGAAACTGAAGTTAGTCGTAAAAATGGTATCTATTATAATGTTCGTAGTATATTTTGGAATTTTTTTACATGGAATGATGGTCCTGGTATTTTAGATAAAATGTGGGGGGGAGATAGAAGCGGAACACTTGTTGATGAATTAAATAATGCTTCTGATAATAATCCATTGAAAAAAGAAGGATTTGGTAATCCATGTACATGGTATGGGAATTTCAATGGAAAACAAAAAGTCTGGGATGATAATCTTGGTTTTTATAGATGTTACGAAGAATACTATCCTATTCAAGACCTTGAGCGTGTATTAGGTATTTGGTAACATATTTGAGTATAAAAATGGGGCTAAATTTATTAAAAATAAATTTAGCCCCATTAAACTTGTATTTTACTTATATTATGCTATGATAGCCAGATATGAATACAGGGAATATAGTGCTTTCACCAGTTGATCTTGAATACCGAAAAAAGCTTGATTTTGCATCAGGTGATACTGTTCGCGTCCAAACAAAAATTATAGAAAAAGGCAAAACTCGCCTTCAGGCTTTCGAAGGATTGGTTTTAGCTCGTAAACATGGTGCATCCCAAGGAGCTAGTTTTACTGTTCGAAAAGTTACAAGTGGAGTTGGTGTAGAGAGAATTTTCCCATTATATAGCCCAATGATTGAATCTATAGAAGTTACCAAGCATGCTCGTACTCGTCGTAGTAAACTTTATTATATTCGTGACAAAGCTGTTAAAGATGTTCGTAAGCGTCTTAAAAAAGCTAAAATCGAATCAAATGAAGAAACTGTAGAAACAAATCAAGAATCTTCAGAATAAATTAGATGTTAATAAGTAGCCCCTCGTATCCTCGACGGGCTACTTATATGGTATAATAGTTTATATGAAAAAAATATATTTTGTCCCATTTTTATTATTAGCCCTTATTATAAGTTCTGGTGTTTCTTTTGCAGCAACACAATACAAAAAACCTGCAAATCTTAATTGCAAATTAGCTCAAAATGCAACAAATGAATGGTGTGACATGGAAAATGGTCCAATGGATGATGAAGAAGAATTTTTAGAAGAGGAAGAATCATCGTGTGATCCATTCTTTGCAGTAGTTCCAAAATATAAAGCATATTCTGCTAAATATATTCCAGATACAAAAATACTTCAAGAACTTTTGAATTCAGATAATGAAAAAGCTCTTTTAAAAGTTGATGGACTTTGGGGGAATAAAACAGATAAAGAATTTAGAGCTTTTCAAAAAAGAAATGAAATAAAAGTAACGGGTAAAATTGATACAGCAACACTTGATTTCTTGATGGAAAATTATTGTGATGCAAATATTGGTGGAATAGGAGATGAAGAAGAAATAGGATAAAAATAAATAAAATCCCCATATGGGGATTTTGTGTTTTGTGCTCGGGGGGAGACTTGAACTCCCACGCCTTGCGGCATACGAACCTCAATCGTACATGGTTACCAATTACATCACCCGAGCATCTGTGCATTATACACAGTAAAATCCTTTTTTCAAATTAACATTGTGTTATACTTTATATAATGATAACCGAACAAATTATAACTTATATTAAAGATCAAATTACTCGTGGAATATCTCGCGAGAAAATTCGTGGGAATTTAATTTCTGCTGGTTGGGAAGAAACTGATATTCAACAAGCTTTTTCTTTTGCTCAACCGAATGGTGAAAATGCTGCTCTTAAAATCGCCCCAGCTTTTGCAGTTGTTGACCCAGTAGCCCGCGAAGTATCTGTTGATAAAACTGAATTAGTAAAAGATGACAAACCTTTTATTCCAATTCTAAAAAAAGACAATGAAGTTAAATCAAGTTATAAGCCTGAAGAGCATGCTGATGAAAAAATAGCAGTGATGAAGCATGTTGAGCCAGTAATTAACACACAGCCTGTATCACCTATAGCATCTACAGCGCCAGCCAGCATTCTTGTTACTCGAACTGCTCCAAAAGTCGCTACAAATACATTTGGCGATGAAGGTGAAATTCACAAACCAAAAATGTCTTCAGTTTTAAAAAGTCTGGCATTGTTTCTAACGATTGTTTTGATAGTGGGAAATGTATTTTTGTGGCTATTTGTTATGCCAAAGATTGATAAACAAAATCAAGAAAAAAATACTGCATTAAACACACAAAACGAGCTTGATAATGCTGTTGCCCAAAATCCTCGTCAAATAGCGAATGTGGAAAATGAAGAAACAAATTCAATAGCACCCTTTGGTAATACTGGCAGTACAAATACAGTAGAAGTTTTAAAACAACCAAGTTTGTTGTTCAAAAATGGCGCTGATGCATACTTTGTAAAATATAATACATATGGCTCGGTAGCGATGTCACTGGGGTCTTGTGGGGCATCTTCAACAGTCTTTTCTGACACTATGGTAAAATCTGCATTGTCAGAAATGACCGGATTAACTAAAAATATTCCACAATGTTCGCTCGCAACCGACGACACAGTAAAGAAAAATCGTATGACACAATATCTTGTATATGTTCCAATGGATAAAGGTGGCTACTGTATAGACAATACCGGCGCCGCGATTGTTGTAACTAAAAAACCTACTACAATATCTTGCGTTAGCGGACTATAAAAATTTTATTTGAGAAAAGTAAATAATATGTTATATTCCTATAGTGTTATATGGGGATTATGGTGTAACGGTTAACACTGTATCTTGTTAATATCCACAGTTGGTTTTGTTTACATATGATGTATTTTTTGTTAGAATTAAATAATGCCAGATGTAAATTGTAAGATATGTAATAAAATATTTTATGCAAAACCTTTTTGGTTAGCAAAAGGTTATGGAGTTTATTGTTCAAAAGAATGCCATTATTCTGGCATAAGAAAAGGTAAAAAGATGCCTTGTGATATATGTGGGAAAGAAACATATAAACAATTGAAGCAATTAGAAAACTCAAAAAGTGGTAAATTTTTTTGCAACAAATCTTGTCAAACAGTTTGGCGTAATCAAGAATTTATAGGTTCAAAGCATGCAAATTGGAAAACAGGTCGACATGCTTATAGAAGTGTACTTTCAAGAAATAAGATTAATAAAATATGTACATTATGCAAAACAAAAGACACAAGAGTGCTTGCTGTGCACCATATAGATAAAAATCGAACAAATAATACGGTTAGTAATCTTGCTTGGTTATGTCACAATTGTCACCATCTTGTACACCACCACAAGAATGAGACTGAAAAATTTAATAAAATGTTAGTAGTTGCAAAATAACAAAGATTAGCTTTGTTCATATGGTGTCTATAGTTTAGTGGCAAAACTTCGGTTTGTGGAACCGATATCGAGAGTTCGATTCTCTCTAGACACCCCAGAAACAAAAAAATCCCCTTAGGGGATTTTTTTTAAGCTTTTATAAGTCCGGCTTTTTTGAGAGTTGCGTATGCGCCGTTTTTTGTGATTGTGCGTAGGCCAGAAGTAGAAACTTCGATACGAATAGATTTGCCAAGCTCAGGTACAAAAACCTTCTTTTTTTGGAGATTTGGGTATTGTCGGCGTGAACCGGTAGGAGTATATTTGGTCGCACGCACGCGGTTGGAATATCCGCCAGCGATACGAGATGTTTTTTTTGTGATTGCGCAGGTTTTTGCCATATAATGATTGATTTAAATTACTTTTGCATGGTATCATAAAGAATATGGATACGCAAGTCGACAAAATTTTCTATTTTTTAGTTCTCATCTTTTCTATTGTTATTCATGAATTGGCACATGGTTATGCAGCACTTTATTATGGTGATACAACAGCCAAAGATGCAGGGCGTTTGACACTAAACCCGATAAAACATATTGATCCAGTTGGTTCTATTATTGTGCCAGTTTTTTTATTTATTATAGGATCTCCATATATGGTTGGTTGGGCTAAACCTGTACCATATAATCCTATGAATTTGCGAAATGAAAAACTTGGAACCCGCGCTGTAGCCTTTGCCGGGATTCTTGCAAATTTATTAATCGTTCTTATTTTCACTTTACTTATAAAATTTGGTTCATCATTTATGTCTGTCCAAATGATTCAAATGTCAGCTTTGATTGTATTGGTTAATTTAGTCTTGGCATTATTTAATATATTGCCAATTCCACCTCTTGATGGATCAAAAATTTTAGCTAGCTTTGGAACAGCGAAAATGCGAGAAATGGTAGAATATCCCCGGGGTGCAACAATGATAGGGTTTTTTATTGTAGCTATATTTTTATGGCATTTTCTTTCACCGTATGTTTTTAATGTATTTAATTTTTTGATTAAATAGAATTATGAAAAAGTTTTTACTCACATTTATTTTTTTATTTATTTTTACACCTTTTGCGTATTCAGCAACGGTTGGAACTATTAGTACAACAAATAAATATGCAAAAATTTATGCTGGAGAAAATGCTGGTACACAAATTAATTTTCGTCCCAATGATACAGCTAGTGTCCAAGCTATAGAGGTTCACAATGATCGAATCAGGGGCTATGCTTGGGGAGAAGCAACTGGTTGGATAGTATTTTCTTGTGAAGATACAGCCAATGCGTGTACGGATGGGGAATTCAAAGTTGCCAATGATGGTAATGGAAATTTATCAGGCTATGCTTGGGGGCAAGCAACCGGCTGGATATCTTTTTCTTGTTCTAATTCTACTTCTAGTTGTTCAACAGGTGCTGGGTCTTGGGGTGTGTCAATAACATCAGGTCAATTTTCAGGCTATGCTTGGTCCCAAAATTTTGGCTATATACAATTTAATTGTAATGTATCTGGCGCATGTTTATCAACTGACTGGGCACCAACTAGTTCCACACAACAAGGCGGGGCAGTATTGTTACCACAATATCTAGAAGCTTTAAATATTTTATATCGTGGTCCACAAAATTTATTACCTGTTGAAGAAATAGTCCCAGATAAAAATATAGAGACAATAGATACTCAAAAAAAAGATACAGAACAAGTGATAAAAGATCAAACAAAAAATCAAATAAAAAATAAAACAGAAAAGACAGAATTATCTAAGACTATTCCTAAAAAAGATCCTATAAAAATTAATGATAAATTTGTGTTTCAACTTTTAAATCCACAGCCTGATTCTATTCCGCCATTAGTAAAAAAAGAAAATTTTACTAATTTTGATTCTATAGATTATGATAATAAAATCAATAAAGCAAATATATATGCTATGTTTAATAGCAATATAATTGAAACCTTGAATAAAGTTAAAGAAAATAAAGTTCTTGAAAAACAAAAAGATTTAGAAAATATTGATAATACAGTCCATAAAAAAACTTTGGATAATATTGATAAAGAAACTAAATCTGTAGTTTATTTAATATTCCTTATCCTAATCTTACTCTTCATCCGCATCTTCCGTAATTTTGTGTAATAACTTTGTGATTTTCCCTCCCCTTGATAAGGGGGAGGTTGGAGGGGGTTTGTATTTTGTGTTTATTCACCCTTGCTTATTTTTTAACTTAGTGCTAGGATAATTGTAACAGCACTCTTTAGGGCTTTTTTTATTTGTCAAAAATAGAAATCTACCTAAAAAGAACTGCATTATTAAGATACATAATATTCTAATTATATGGCAGAAGAATTCGATCGCTCCAAGCCACACATCAATGTGGGTACAATTGGTCACGTTGACCACGGTAAAACAACATTAACAGCAGCTCTTCTTACAGTTCTAGGTCGTCAAGGTGCTGGTTACAGTTCAAAAATGAAGTCAGTTGACCAAATTGACTCTGCACCAGAGGAAAAAGCTCGTGGTATTACTATCGCGCTTTCTCACAATGAGTATGAAACTCCTACTCGTCACTATGCTCATATTGATGCTCCAGGTCACGCTGACTATATTAAAAACATGATCACTGGTGCCGCTCAAATGGACGGTGCTGTACTTGTTGTGGCTGCAACAGATGGTGCTATGCCACAAACTCGTGAGCATGTTCTTTTGGCTAAACAAGTTGGTGTTCCAAAAATTATTGTATTTCTTAACAAATGCGATATGGTGGATGATCCCGACATGCTTGATTTGGTTGAAGAAGAGCTTCGTGAACTTCTTACAAAACAAGGTTTTGATGGCGCAAATGCTCCTGTTATTCGTGGTTCAGCATTGAAAACTCTTGAAGAAGCTGATAATACTGGTCCATGGTCAATGAAAGTTCTTGAACTTGCAAACGCACTAGATACTTATATTCCAATGCCAGAACGTGATATTTCAAAACCATTCTTAATGCCTATCGAAGATATTTTCTCTATTGAAGGTCGTGGAACTGTTGTTACAGGTAAAATTGAACGCGGAATAGTTAAAGTTGGTGAAGAAGTTGAAATTGTTGGTATTAAAGATACTGCAAAAACAACTATTACTGGTATTGAAATGTTCAACAAAAACCTTAAAGAAGGTATGGCTGGAGACAATGCTGGTATTCTTATTCGCGGTATCAAAAAAGAAGATGTTACTCGTGGACAAGTTTTAGCTAAAATTGGTTCTGTTACTCCACATTCCAACTTTGAATGTGAAGTTTATATCTTGAAAAAAGAAGAAGGCGGTCGTCACACTCCATTTTTTGCTGGATACAAACCACAATTTTACATTCGTACTACAGATGTAACTGGTGAATGTACACTACCAGCAGGAACTGAAATGGTTATGCCAGGTGATACAGTTAAATTAAATGTTAAACTAGTTACTCCTGTAGCTCTTGAAGACCAAACTCGTTTTGCTATCCGTGAAGGAGGCCGAACTGTCGGTGCTGGAGTCGTTACTAAAATTAATGCCTAACTAGTTTATAGTTTATAGTGATTAGTTTCTAGTTTAATTATTAGAACCTAAAAGCTAAAACCTAAAAGCTAAAACCTAACCTATGGCAACGAAACCAAAAGAAAAAACAAAAAAAGAAGATGTTGCAACAGCTCAGACCCGTCTTCGTATTCGTATTCGCGCTTATGAACATAGAGTTTTAGACCAGTCAGTCAAGCAAATCATCGATACTGCAGAGCGTTTTGACGCAAAAGTTATCGGTCCGATTCCGCTTCCAACTGAAATCAAGAAATATACAGTTAATAGAGCTTCGTTTGTGTACAAAAATGCACGCGAGCAATTTGAAATGAGAGTTCACAAGCGTGTCATTGATATTTTAGGTGCAAACCAAAAAACTATCGAAGCGCTTACAAATCTTTCCTTGCCATCGGGTGTCGATATCGATGTTAAAATGATGTAATAGTATACGCGTATGAAATTTATTCTAGGTAAAAAACGGGAGATGGTACAATATTACAGCCAAGATGGCATTATTCATCCTGCAACAATAGTTGACGCTGGTCCTATTACTGTCACCCAAATTAAAACCAAAACTTCCGATGGCTATGATGCCATTCAAGTAGGATATGGTATTAAAAAAGAAAGTCGCACAAAAAAACCACAAATGGGTCATTTTAAAAATCTTGGGCCATTTCAACATGTTGTTGAATTCGATGCACCAATAGATTCTGTAAATATTGGTGATACACTAAATGCTGGAAGTTTTATCCCAGGAGATACTGTAACAGTTACTGGTATTTCAAAAGGTAAAGGATTCCAAGGTGTTGTTAAAAGATATGGTTTCCACGGGGGACCAAGATCTCATGGACAAAAACATTCCGAGAGAGAACCAGGTTCAATTGGTGCAACTGGCCCACAAAGAGTTTTTAAAGGAACTCGTATGGGTGGAAGAATGGGACAAGATAGAATATACACTAAAAACTTAACAGTTTTAGCTGTGGATTCTGAAAATAGTATAATTCTTATCAAAGGTGCTCTTCCAGGTCGACGAGGTACATTATTAGAAATTGTAAGTAAATAATATGTTAGAAACAAAAGTATTTGCATCTGATGGTAGTATATCTCGTACCTTTAAAATTCCTAAAAGCATTTTTGATGTAAAATGGAATTCTGACATGGTAAACCAAGTTGTTCTTTCTATGGAATCAAACTTGCGTGCAGGAACAGCTCACACAAAAAACCGGGCTGAAGTTTCTGGAACTGGTAAAAAACCTTGGAAACAAAAGGGTACTGGTCGTGCTCGTCATGGTTCAAGACGCTCTCCAATTTGGGTAGGTGGTGGTATTGCTCATGGTCCACGAACTGATAAAGATTATAGTAAAACAATTACTAAATCTATGCGCCGTGGAGCATTAGTATCTTTACTGTCACAAAAATTTCGTAATGGTGAAATAATTTTTATTGAACCATTGGATATAAAAACTCCAAAGACAAAAGATGGTTTGGCAATTTTGAAAAATATTAGCAAAGCAGTTGATGCCCCAAGATTAGCAAACGGACGAAAACCTTATGCTGTACTTGCATTACCAGCTAAAAACAAAACATTACAAAAATCATTTAACAATTTACCCAGCGTAACTGTTGAAATGGTTCAAAATATCAGTGTTCTTGATATTATAAATCACAAATATTGTTTGTTTATAAATCCTGAAGAAGCATTGGAATTTTTGAAAGTTAAAAATACTAAAAAAGTATAAAATATATGACAAAGACAAAAACAAAATCTCCAAAAACAGGTGAAGTTAAAAAGCTTAACCTTTCCGTATCACCAAATATGCTTATTAAAAAGCCATTAGTCACCGAGAAATCAGCGAAAGCTAATGAAAAATATAATGTGTATACTTTTATTGTTCATAAAAATGCAAATAAAACCGAAATCGCAAAGGCAATAACATTTCTATATGATGTTACACCAGTTAAGGTTCGGATTTTAAATGTTAAACCAGAAATTATTACAAAACGAGGTAAATTGGGTACTGAAAAAGCCTATAAAAAAGCCATTGTAACAATTTCAAAAGGTCAAAGCATTTCTTTTGCTTAAGTAAATATAGAAAATCATGAAAACATATCACCCAAGTACACCGTCAAGAAGAAATACCGTTACGATTGAATATCGTAAAGTTTTAACTGGTGACAAGCCAGAAAAAAGTCTAACTCATGGTTTCAAAAGAAGCATGGGGCGCAATAACCAAGGCCGTATTACTGTTCAACACAAAGGCGGTGGTAATAAAAGACTTTACCGAGATATTGATTTTAAAATGAATAAAATGGATATTCCCGGAAAAATTACAACTATTGAATACGATCCAAATCGTAGTGCATTTATTGGTGTTGTAATTTATGCTGATGGAGAAAAACGATATATTGTTCTTCCTAAAACAGCCAAAGCCGGAGACAGTTTCTTAGTTTCTAAGACGGCTCCAATTGTTCCTGGGAATCGTACATTGCTTTCTCGAATTCCAGTTGGTACATATGTTCATAATGTAGAAGTCAAAGCCGGTGCTGGTGCAAAACTCGTTCGTTCTGCCGGAGCTTATGCTCAAATTGTAGCGAATGATGCTGGTTATACTTCTGTTAAAATGCCATCTAGTGAAATTCGTAAAATTGATGAAAATTCTTTTGCTACAATTGGTGAAGTTTCAAACTCGGATCATCATCTTGTAAAATATGGTAAAGCCGGTCGTAGCCGTTGGCGTGGTATTCGCCCAACTGTTCGTGGATCTGTTATGAACCCTGTTGACCACCCATACGGAGGTGGTGAAGGTAAACAAGGTCGCGGAACTCGTCGTCCAAAAACTCGTCATGGTAAAGTTACCGGCGGACGCA